>ENA-OQLI01000282-OQLI01000282.1-human-gut-metagenome-genome-assembly--contig:-NODE-282-length-70387-cov-5.375705_pt1 | contig 70387 bp, 51 predicted proteins | sample MGYA00242805_ERZ504812 | MGnify/ENA primary metagenome ERZ504812 (study PRJEB26092, sample SAMD00036430) | human gut metagenome | host: Homo sapiens | study: EMG produced TPA metagenomics assembly of... | reverse complement strand
GTTGGTGTGCCTTCTGTGGGGGCTGGCCTAGCTGGAGTGCGTAATGGGTAGGCTCTGCGCATGTATAACGCGTGTCGGTATTAGGGCCGATAAAGACGCGGCCGAGAGACGGGGGAGTTGAGACGCTCCTTGAAGGAAATCCTGGATGTCTGGGGCAGAGGGAAGGAAATCCAAACCGGGGAGCCGCCCCGAAAGCAGGGGCCGGAGGGGACAGGGCCCTGTGCGAAATTTAGGATAATAATTTAAGGAGGGAAAAGACATGGAAAAATCAAAGGTTTATTTCACAACAATGAAGACTTCCTTTTCTGAGAATCTTCCTCAGAAGCTGGAGCGTCTCATCAAAACGGCAGGTATTGGCAATATCGATTTTACCGATAAATATGCCGCCATCAAAATGCACTTCGGCGAGCCGGGGAATCTGGCCTTTTTAAGGCCCAATTATGCCGCCGTAGTGGTTAAGGTTATTAAGGAACTGGGGGGGAAACCGTTCCTTACAGACTGCAATACGCTGTATGTGGGAGGAAGGAAAAATGCCCTGGATCATATTGACGCGGCATACCAGAATGGCTTTTCTCCCTTTTCCACAGGCTGTCATGTAATCATTGCCGATGGATTAAAGGGTACAGATGAAGAGCTGGTACCGGTAGAAGGCGGCGAATATGTAAAAGAGGCGAAAATAGGACGCGCTATTATGGATGCGGATGTTTTCATCACACTCAGCCATTTCAAGGGCCATGAAGCCACCGGTTTCGGCGGAGCGCTGAAAAACATCGGTATGGGCTGCGGTTCCCGTGCGGGTAAGATGGAAATGCACAATGCAGGAAAGCCCTATGTGGAGCAGGAGAACTGTATCGGCTGCGGACGCTGTATTAAAATCTGTGCCCATGACGCGCCTTCCATTACCAATGGAAAAGCGTCCATTGATCACAAGAAATGTGTGGGCTGCGGACGTTGTATCGGTGTGTGTCCCAAAGATGCGGTATGCACTCCCGGGGATGAAAGCAATGATATCCTGAACCGCAAAATTGCCGAATACAGCAAGGCGGTGGTTTCCGGCCGTCCTCATTTCCATATCAGCCTGGTGGTGGATGTTTCCCCTAACTGTGACTGCCATTCTGAAAATGATATTCCCATTGTACCCGATGTGGGAATGTTTGCTTCCTTCGATCCCGTTGCCCTGGATGTGGCATGCGCGGATGCTGTAAATAAGCAGCCTGTTATCGACGGAAGCCAGCTGGATCGTATGCCTCATGTGCATCATGATCATTTCATTGATTCCGCACCGGATACCAATTGGCATTCCTGTATCGAGCATGGAGTAAAGATCGGGCTGGGCAGTGATCAGTATGAATTAATCGAGATCTGACGGCAGTACATAATCGCTCAAAAAAGTTCCGGACAGGCGGCTTATAGGCCTGTCCGGAACTTTTTTACTCTGCAGAATATTTTTTATTTGATAACGGCAAAGCCGCCGGGCAAAAGCTGCCTGTTTTCCAGCCTGCGTGACAAAAGAACACAGCCCTCCGGTACCTCTGTGCAGGTGCTGCCTGCGTTAATGCATACGGTAAGTGACCGGTTATCCTCCTGCCTGCGGTAAGTGATCACCCGCGAATTCGGTTCCGGATCGGAGAAAACAAGACCGGGACAGCGGCAGAGCGGCTCCTGCCGGCGCAGACGGATGAGCGCCTTCACCATATCGCAGGTTTCCTGATAAGCCCCGCTTTCGATGGCATCCCAGGGCATGCACCTGCGGCAGTCCGGATCCGGCCCTCCCTCCATGGCGATCTCCGTCCCATAAAAGATACAGGGGCTTCCGGGCATGGTATAAAGGATACACAGGGCCTGGAAAAAGGAATCCTCATCCGGAAGCTTAGTCCTCAGGCGGGCCGTATCATGGGAATCCAGAAGGTTGAAAAGCACCTGATTGGTCTGCTCCATATACATACTGTAGCATTTGTTGATCCGGTACTGGAAATTCCTGCTGTCCGCTTCTTTGTCCCGGAAGAAATCCATGACGGCATTGTGAAAGGGATAATTCATGACGGAATCAAACTCATCCCCCCTCAGCCAGCGCATGGAATCCTGCCAGATTTCACCCAGGATATAAAAGTCCGGGCGCAGAGCCTTCAGACGCGAACGTAATGTCCTGCAGAATTTATGGGAAATCTCATGGGCCACATCCAGCCGCAGCCCGTCAATACCGAATTCCTTTATCCAATATTCGCAGGTTTCCGTCAGATATTCCGCAACCTCATCATTATTGGTATTCAGCTTTGGCATAAAAGCCGTGAAGTGGAAGGAATAATACTTTTTGTCGTAGGTCCAGGGATCCGTTTGGTCAAAGGGCCATTTATTTACCATAAACCAATTCCAGTAAGCGGATTCCGGGCCTTTTTCCAGAACGTCCTGCCAATAGGGTAAATAATAGCCGCAATGATTGAATACGCCGTCCAGCATGATTCGGATACCCGCTTTATGGGCCGTATCCACTAATTCACGGAAATCTTCCTCCGTTCCGAAAGCGGGATCGATCTTCCGATAGTCCGTGGTATCGTATTTATGGGTGGTGGAAGCTTCAAAAACAGGGGTCAGATAGATACCCGTAATGCCCAGGTCTGCCAGATAACCGATTTTCGATGTGATTCCCGGGATATCCCCGCCATAAAACTCATCATTTGTCACGCTCCCCTCCGCCCAGGGAAGAATATTCTTTTTGGGCAGAGAAGCCTTTTTATTACAGAAGCGTTCCGGAAAGATCTGATACCATATGGTATCCTTCACCCAATCCGGCGTCACATTGATATCCGCAGGATTCATCCAGGGAAAAGAAAAATACTGCAGCCTTACATTCCCTGTCATAAAGGAACCGTCTGTTCGGACCCCATCCTCCAGATAGTAACAGGTTTCATCCCCGCTCCTGAGCTCAAAGAAATAACCGCAGCGTTTATAAGGAGGAAAAACCGATATAGTCCACCATTTATGGTTTTCCAGTTCCCTTACCTGCAGCATCTCCTCAGGATGCCCCTTCCACGTCCAGGGCCCGCCGAATTCTTCCGACTCCATGGGATCCTCATAATTCAGGAAAACCCGATCCACCTCCTTTCCGGTCTGGATTTGTATCACCAGCTCCGATTCATTTTTAGCGTAGCACATATTATCCTGGCTTCTGTGATAAATACAACCTAAATTCATATGCAAACCTCCCCAATTAAAAATAAATTTGTAAATGTTCAGTACCTTCACAGTTACATAAATTCTCTATATCATGCTACCATATGATGTTTTGGAGATATATCAAATATATTACTATCTGCATATAGAAATCTGTACAATATATTAAAATATATACAAAGTATATAACAAATATTTTTCAAAAAAAGTAAAATCAGTAATATTGATTAGGAAATAAATCTTATATAGGCAGCATGCTATAAAATGTTACTATGTACCTACAGAAAAAATCTGTTAATAAAAGGAGGAAATCAGGTATGAAGAAAAAAGCTGTTTCAGTATTGCTGGCAATTTCCATGCTCGCAGCAGGAATGATGGGCTGCGGAAAACAGGCTGCCACGGACAGCACAGGGGCTGCGGCGGAAACACCGGCCGCGCAGGCTTCCGAAAGTAAGGAGGCTGCGGATACAGGGGCTTCATCCGGCGCTGTGGAAATTGAATTTGTAAACCAGAAGAGGGAGGCTGCAGATACCTTCCAGGCAGTGATTGATAAGTTCAGCGAACAAAACCCGGATATCAAGGTAACGCTGAATACCACCCCTGACGGAAGCGGCGTGCTCATGACCAGAGCCAGCAGTGACACACTGCCGGACATCCTTATGCACTGGCCCACAGACGCACAGTTCGTACAGTTTGCCAATGAAGGCCTTCTGGCTGACTTATCGGGAAAAGATTATACAGGAAATATCGTACAGTCTTATATCGAGGATTTGAAAATGGAAGACGGAGGCATTTATTGTCTGCCTATTTCCCTGAACTTTATGGGTGTTTACTATAATGTTGATAAATTCACCGAAGCCGGCTTTTCCGTTCCCCAGACCTGGGACGAACTGATCGCGCTGTGTGATAAGATCGTGGAAAAAGGCGAAGTTCCCTTCCTCCTTCCCAATAAGGATTCCTGGACCGTTTCCCAGCTTTGGGACAATATCGGCGGGCAAGCCAGGGGCGGATATACTGATTTTTACGCCGGTCTGGACGATGGCAGCCAGTCTTATGCCGCAGATGCAATCGCCAATGACTCCATGGAAAAAATGGTTCTGTTAACCGAAAAGTATTCCCAGGGGGATACGCTGTCCCTCGGCTATGATCAGGCGATTAACGATTTTGCAACCGGAGCAGCCTACATGTTTATCCAGGGCAGCTGGGCTCTTCCCTCTATCCAGGCAGCCAATCCCGACGCCAATGTGGAAATGTTCCCCATGCCCAACGACAGCGGAGACATGAAGCAGCCGGTAGGCGTTGACTGTGCAATCTGCGTCAGCGCAAAGGCAGCCGCGGATCCTGCAAAGTCAGAAGCGGTGGATAAATTTATGGCCTATCTTTTCTCCACGGAAGCAGGACAGATGTATTCGGATATGGATCATTCTCCTTCCGCAATCACAGGCGTGACGGCAGATATTCCCCAGGATAAGCTTGTACTTGACCTGATTGACAAGGCGGGCGTCCTGGATCTGGCGGTACCTCCTACCGGATTTGAAGATACCAAGCGCTCTGAAATCCAGAATGTATTCATGGGAACCTCCGTTCCTGATTTCCTTTCCCAGCTGGATGAAGACTGGAAAACCGCAAGAGAGGCAGAAGCGCAGTAACTTGCAATAGTCTGTCCGGGGACAGGCAGTAAACAAAGGCTGCCCACGCTCTGTGGGCCGGCTTTTGTCCAAGAGAGACGGGCAGGGTGCGCATATCCTGTCCGTTTTCAGGTAAGGAGAAGAGAGCTATGGATAAGAAAAAAAAGAAAATATCCGAAAGAACCAGAACGCTGTTCCTGTTTACTTTGCCGTCTGTGGTGATGTATACTGTTTTTTTTACCGTTACGATGGCTATCGGCATTTATTACAGCTTTACCGACTGGAACGGCATCAGTGCGTCGTATAAAATCATCGGCATCGGAAATTACATAAAAGCGCTGATGGACCGTAAATTCCAGGCTGCCCTGAAGTTTAACTTTGTATACACCTTCCTGTTCGTGCTGATCCTGATTGTCATTTCCCTGCTGGTGGCAATATGCCTGAATAACCTCACGAAGACATCCACAATATTCCGATCCATTTATTTCCTTCCCGCCGTGCTTTCCATGGTTACGGTAGGACTAATATGGAATGAGCTGTTCTACAGAGCCCTGCCCGTCATCGGCAAGGCGCTGAATATAGGCTGGCTTTCCAACAGCCTTCTGGGAAATAAAACGACCGCCATGTTCGGCATTCTGATCGTAAACCTGTGGCAGGGCTGCTCCATCCCCATTGTCCTCTTCCTGGCAGGGCTCCAGAGCGTGCCGTCGGAGCTTTATGAGGCGGCGACCATTGACGGAGCCAACCGGTGGGATAAATTCAAAAGCATAACCTTCCCCTTCCTGATACCGGTGCTGAATATGGTTATTATCACCCAGGTGAAAGCCGGGCTGACCATTTTTGATTATATTATGGCAATGACCAACGGAGGGCCGGGAGGCGCCACACAGGCGGTAGGTATTTTGATTTACAACCAGGCGATGAAAGGGAACGCCTACAGCCAATCCGTAGCCGAGTCCATGATCTTGTTTGTTATTGTGGCCATTGTGGCTGCCGTTACCTTAAAAATGACTAAGAATAAACAGGTAGGTGATTAGTATGGGAAAATCAATATCATCCAGAATTGCGAAAGTAGTTACAGGGCTTGTCCTGCTCATCGGCGCGGTTATTATCTTGTTTCCCATGTATATCACGATAATAACCTCTCTTAAGACACAGCAGGAATCCGCCGCCGATTTCTTCTCCCTCCCTTCCTCCTTTTACCTGGGGAATTTTATCAGTGTATTTGAGAAAAGCGGGTATTGGACATATGTGTGGAATTCTGCCAAAATAACAATCATATCCGTCGTGCTGATTCTGGTTTTCATCCCCATGTGCGCTTATGCAATCGCCCGCAAAATGGAGGAAAACAAATATTTTAAAACGATCTATTTTTATCTGCTTCTGGGGATTTTTGTGCCTTTTCAGGTTATTATGGTTCCGCTGGTGCAGTATCTGACCAAAATGAAGCTTTTAAACCAGACAGGGCTGATCTGTATGTGCCTCTCCCTCGCTTCCTCCCAGGGAGTATTCCTCCTTGCCAATTATGTGAAAAGCGTTCCCCGGGATCTGGAGGAAGCGGCTTCTATTGACGGCTGTACCACCTTTTCCGCTTATTGGAGGGTCGTCCTTCCGTTAATAAAGCCTATGGTAGCGACCATTTTTGTCATGAATGCCCTGTGGGTATGGAACGATTTCCAGATGCCCCTGCTGATTCTGAACCAGCAGCCGGGTATGTGGACCCTGCCCCTGTTCCAGTATAACTTTAAATCACAATATACCTTTGATTACAATCTGGCCTTCGCCTCTTATCTGGTTGCAATGCTTCCGGTAATCATTGCCTATATTTGTGCCCAGAAATACATTGTCGCAGGGCTAACCCAGGGGGCGGTAAAAACCTGAGGCAGCAGATTTACAGAATTGGATGAAAGGCCTGCCGTCCGGGGAAATTGCAGGAAGGAGCAGATATGGCTGGAAAACATGGGATTTACGAAAAATGGGTGAAGGGACGGAGAAGAAAATCCGTCCGTCTGGAGGTACTCACCATATTCCTGATCTTTATCGTCATCATCATGGGCGTGAGCCTTATGATCTATAACCAGAATATCAGTGAACTGCGGCAGGCTGACATCAATCATCTTACGGAAAGCAGCAAGCAGCTGGCCTATTCCGTGGACTCCATTATCCTGGATGTGGGAAGCCTGTTCAACCTGCACTATCAGGATCAGAGGATGTGCAATATTATCAATCACAGCAAAAGCCAGTATGATGAGGTGACCCGTTTCCAGAATACCACTTATGTGGAGGGAACCATCAATCATGTGGTTTCCAACAGTAAATATATCAAACGCTGCTGTATCTTTTCGGCAAACGGAGATGTATACAGCAATATCAGCTCCGTATTTCAGGATTATAAGGATTATATATGGGGGATTGTTGACAGCGGGAAGCTGGGCCGCAGCATTTTTTATACGGATCCGGAGATTTGGAGCATCGGTCAGGTGGATTATAAGGTGGTAACGGCTGTCAAGGTGCTGTACAGCTATAATGGAACCTCCCCTCTGGCCTATGTGACACTGGATATCGGCTATTCGGAGCTTGACCGCCTCCTCAATTCCACGGATAACCCCGCCGGCACCCTGCTGTTTTTTGAGGACATGCAGATTTACAACAACAGGAAAGGCGGATTATACGGGGAACAGCTTACCGAGGTGCAGGAAAAAGCGAAGCAGATGGTAAATGACGGCCATGAACAGGATATTCTTCGGATCGACGGGCTGGATTATCTGATGACCGCTATCCGCAGCGAAAGCTCGGGCTGGACGGTGGTGCGCTACGTTGCTGAGAAAGAGGCCCTCCGTTCCATAACGGAGCATAAAATAAGGGATATTACGGTGCTTCTCGTCACAACGGCAGTAGTCTTTATGATCTATTACTACAGGATTAAACAGATAATGGAACCCCTGGCTAAAATGGATGAAATGATCCGCCATAATAAAGGCACTTCCCTTCAAAAGGTGTATTTATCCAGGGAGGATGAGTGGCTGCTGGGAAATAATGAAATCCGGAACGTGATACAAAACTATAACAGCATGGCAGAACGTATCAATGAATATGCCAGGAAAACCCTTCTCTATGAAATTGAGCAGAAGGAAGCGCAGATCAAAATGCTGACCTACCAGATCAACCCGCATTTTCTATATAATACGTTGAATACCATAAGCGCTATTGCGGAAATAGAAAACATGGAAAATATTGTGGAAATTACGGACAGCATTTCCAACATATTCCGCTACAATCTGAAGGGTGACTCCATCGTTACGCTCCGGGAGGAAATCGGCCATGTAAAGGACTATGTACAGATTCAAAAATACCGTTTCCCTGACCAGTTTGAGATGATTTATGAAATTCCGGAAGAAATTTATTCCATGAAAGTCATGAAATTCATTCTGCAGCCTCTGGTAGAGAACAGTATATCCCATGGACTGTTTGATAAGCCGGAAGGAGGGCAGATAACAATCAGTGCAGCGCTTACAGAAGAGGGAGACATGCTTCTTACGGTTTCGGACAACGGAATAGGGATTAACAAAAAGCAGCTGGAGGAAATGAACCAAAAGCTGTTTGAATACAGGGTAAACATGAATTCCGGAAAGGATTTCGGCGGGGACGGAATCGGCATTATTAATGTAAATGCCCGTGTGTCCGGTTATTATGGCAAGGAATACGGAATCACCCTGTATAGCGAATATGGCCGGTGGACCCGGGCTGTCCTGAGGATAAAGGCGCTGCGCGACGAGGAGCCTGAGACCGGCCGGGCGGGAGAAACAATATGAAAATACTGATTGCCGAGGATGAATATTATGCCAGGCAGAGGCTGATAAAGATCATCAGGGAATGTGACATGGAGGCGGAGCTGGCTGCCGCTGTGGAAAACGGCAGGGAAGCGGTGGATTTTCTGGAACAGAATACGGATGTGGATGTGGTGCTGACAGACATTATCATGCCAAGGATGAACGGCCTGGAGCTGGCGGAATATATCCATGTGAACATGCCTTATATACAGGTGGTTATTGTATCCGGTTATGAAGAATTTGATTATGCCAGGAAGGCTATCGAATACGAGGTAAAGCAATACATTATCAAGCCGGTCAAAAGAGAGCTGCTTCTGCGCGTTCTCCGTCAGCTGGAGGAAAAACAGGAAAGCTTCCGCCGGGAGGTGGAGGCCGGCGTGCTGGAAAGGCTGAAGAAGCTTCCCAACGGCTATACCTCGTCCAAACAGGTTCTCACGAAAAAAGAACTGATGCAGATCCATATGCCGCAGGCTGCGGCAATGTCCGAAGAAACACCCTGCCGGATATTCGTCATACAGCTGGAGAGGACAATGAACACCCGGGATGCGGGGATCCTGCACAAAATCTGTGCCCAGAAGCTGGACAGCCGGCTTGCCGGTACCTTTTTCTGTCAGATGAATGATGAATATGTGGCGGCGGTCAGGACAGAGGAGGATTCGGAAGGAAACGCGCTGTTCCGTGATCTGGAGGGAATCCTGAATTACTGCCATGTGCAGCTTGAGACGGGAGTGGTTGCAGGGATGAGCCGGCTTTTTTATGGAACGGCGAATATTTATGATGCATATAAAGAGTGCCTGTACGCCATGAATATCCGTCTGATGAAAGGCTGGAATAAGATATTTGAATACCAGCTTCCCCATGGCGGAAACAATTATTTCCTTCCCCGGGATGACAATGCCCTTGCCGGCGCCCTCCAGCTTTCCGATGCCGCAAAGGCGGCCGAGCTGGTGCACGGCCTGCTGAATAAGCGGGAAATGCTGGATAGCGGAGACGTGAATGCCTATTACGACATGATATTGAACATTCTGCGCAGCGTGAACCGGTATTATCGTTCTTTATACAATGAAAATGAGGCGATGGACTGCAAGGTGGAAATCATGTTTTCACGCAGATATGATCTATATGTTTTCAAGCATCCGGAAGAGCTGGAAGAATATTTGATGGATATTATCCGTGAAATCTGCGATCAGGAGCAAAATTCCCTGAAAAACGGGGGAAATGCCATAATACGGGATATCCTTCATTACGTGGAACAGAATTACCAGTATGATCTTTCCCTGCAGGAGCTGGCGGAAAAAAAGTATTTTATGAATTCGTCTTACCTCAGCCGTCTGTTCAAAAGCGCCGTGGGACAGACGTTTTCCCGATATGTCATCGAGCTTCGTATTAAGAAGGCCAGGGAGCTGCTGAAGGATAAAACCATGAAAATCAATGATGTCGCCGCACAGGTGGGCTATAATAACACGTCCCATTTTATTCAGTCTTTTAAGAAACTGTGCGGCTGTACTCCGGAGGAATACCGGAACCAACTATAACTATTTCGGGAGGTTATCTGATGAATAAGAAAGTAGAAGTGAGCTATAACCCGCAGCTGGGGTATCTGAAAACGATATTCACCCATAATTTTGATTTCCTCACAGGTGTCCTCGGCTATACCGACCGGGGAGACGGGGTGGAGGTGGAAGCGGGTACATACCGGAATAAAACCGCAAAGGTGATCATCCGCCCTGTAAGCGCTGCGGCATACCGTTTCCAGATGTATCCTTATGGAAAGGAACCAGCGGCTGCCAATGAGGTTTTTTCCATGGAACAGACAGTTCCCTATCAGGTGGAAGAGACGGAAGAATACCTGTCCGTCCGCACTCTGCGCATGGAAATCCGGATAAAAAAATTACCCTGGGAGGTAAGCACCTATCTGGACGGCAGACTACTTACGAAGGAACAGATCAGAGACTCCAATGTGGACAATATGTGCAAGTATCTTCCCATCGGCTTTGACTGTGACGAAGAAGGAAAGGTGATCCGTGTCCGGGAGAGCATGTATATGTATTCCGATGAGGCCTTTTACGGTTTTGGGGAAAAGTTCACCGAATTCAATAAAAGAGGGCAGAAAATCCACTGCTGGCAGAAAGATGCCCTGAGCACCAACACGGAGGATTCCTATAAGAACCATCCCTATTTTATGAGCAGCAGAGGGTATTCCGTTCTGGTGAACAGCTATACCAGAATGACCTTTGACATGGGGTGCGGCTCCAATGTTACCTACGGCATGGAGGTGGATGACAGTTCCCTGGATTATATCCTGTTTGCCAACAGGGATTATAAGGATCTCCTGGCGGATTATGTAAACATGACCGGCAGCATACCCATGATACCCAAGTGGGCCTTTGGGCTGTGGATGTCCAAATGTGTCTACAAGGATCAGGAGGAAGTGGTACAGGTAGTAAAGAGGGCAAAAGAAGAAGAGATTGCCATAGATGTGATTAACCTGGATGCGTGGCAGGCATCGGAGGACAGCGGCGCATGGGTATGGGACAGGAAGCGTTTTCCGGATCCGGAAGGTATGATAACATTTCTTCTGGAAAACCGGATCCACCTGTGCCTGTGGATATATCCTTATATCGGAGAAGAATCCGAATACTTCCGTCTGGCCGGGGAGAACGGTTGGCTGGTGAAGGACGGGAACGGGAATCCCCTGACCTTCTATGCAACCGCGGCGGCAGATCGCAAGGTAGGATGCTTTGATTTTACCAATCCCGGTTTCAGGGAATGGTATGTTCCCAGGGTAAAAGAAGTGATAGGAATGGGAATCGGCGCGGTAAAAACGGATTTTTCCGAAGCGGTTCCGGAAAACGCGGTTTATTATGACGGCTCAAACGGCTTACAGGGACACAATAAACTGACCTATCTGTATGCGAAGACCATATATGAGGCGATGAAGGAGGTAAAGGAACCCCTGGGAGAACGCCCCATGCTCTGGGGAAGAAGCGGTTATGCGGGAAGCCATACCATTCCGGCAGCCTGGGCCGGGGATTCCTCCACCCATCTGAACAACCATGCCTGCATCCTGCAGGGAGGGCTCAGTATTGCTTTGAGCGGCGTTGCCTATTGGGGCTTTGATATGGGCGGCTTTTATAATACGGATCATGAAGGCTATGAATGCGTACCTGAAGAGGAAGAATATATCCGTTCCACACAATTCGGTTTCTTTTCCCCTCTGAGCAGGTGCCATGGGAAAACACCCAGGGAACCCTGGAATTTTGCGCCGGAGACCAGGAATATTTTTTCTTATTACAATCAGCTCCGCCACAGACTGGCGCCGTATCTGTATTCCGCAGCATGGCAGGCCTCTCTGGAATCCGTACCCATGATGAGACCCCTTCTTCTGGAATTCCAGGAGGATCGCAATGTGCGGAATATAGGCCATGAATATATGCTGGGAGACAGCCTTCTGGTGGCTCCGGTCTTTGACCAGGACGAGTTTTCCGTATATCTTCCGGAGGGGACGTGGGCGGATTTCTTCACCGGCCGCCTGATCGAAGGAGGAAGGTGGATTTCCCTGCAGCCGGCGCTGGATCAGATTCCCGTATATATCAGGCCCAATACCATAGTCCCCATGCTTGCTTCTGATGTCTGCCGCGGTCTGGAAGAACCTTATAAAGACCTGACTGTCTGCATGAATTTGAAAGACAGGCTTTCCTGTACCTTTTACGACGATGGGTATAAGGGACATTTCACCGCAGAGCTGAGAAACGGGTGTCTGAGAATAACCACGGGAATGCCTGTAAAGGAGATAATTCTCTATGGAGCGGAGGCTGTGGAAGAGGCATCCTGCAACGGCCTTCCGGTTACCTGTATAAAAAAGGATGAGTATACACATCTCTTGCATTTGTAAGGAAAAATAAAGAAAACCGGAGAAAGGATCTGCTGCTTTCCGGCAGCAGGCCTTCTCCGGTTTTTGTATTCCCTTTAAGAAAACAGATATAGTAAAAAGTACCAAAAACAGAATATAAATTTAGTTTATTAATAAAGTTTACAAACTGAAATAAAGTATCTATAATGAGGATGGAAAGAGAAGGATTCACCGGGCATTCCGCCCGGAAGAGGCTGTCAGTACAGCAGAATGGAGGGAAAATGGCAATCGTAAGCGTAAAGGAAATCCTGGAACATGCATGGGGGCATAAATACGGGGTTCCGGCAATTAATGTCTTTAATTATGAAACAGTTAAATGGGCTATTGAAGCCGCCGAGGAAGAACGGCTTCCCATTATCATTCAATTTTACCCCGGATTTGCAGAACATATTGCATTAAAGTATGTCGCGGACTTTGCAGTGGATATGGCAAAGAAGGCCCGGGTTCCCGTGGCGGTCCATCTGGATCATTCCCCCTCGTATGAAATTGCTGTGGGAGGAATCAGGGATGGTTTTCCTTCCGTCATGGTGGATGGTTCGGTACTGCCTTATGAAGAAAATGTGGAGCTCACCCGGGCGGTGGTGAGAGTGGCCGAGGTGTTCGGTGTGGACGTGGAAGCGGAGCTCGGACACGTGGGAAGCGGTTCCAGCCTGGATGATATTGTCAATGAAAAAAATTATACTTCCATAGAGGATGCCGTTGATTTCACAGAGAGAACAGGATGCGGCTCCCTTGCTATCGCCGTGGGAAACGCCCATGGAGTCTATATCAGAGAACCCCGGCTGGATTTTGACCGGATCCGGGCGATCCGCAGCGCGGTAAAGGTGCCTCTGGTCCTTCACGGCTGTTCCGATATACCTGATGACCAGCTTAAGGAAAGCGTAAATCTCGGCCTGAGCAAGTTCAATATTGCCACGGAATATGACCGGGCATTTTATACGGCCATCGCTGCCAGAGCCGATAAAACAGAACAAAAAGGATCCTTTTTCCGGCTTCAGGAAGAGGCGGCGAAGGATATCAGGGCCTTTGTGGCAGGAAAGCTGAGGCTTCTGAATCCCAACGGCTATGCCCTGTAAAGGTGGTGACGGAATATGCATTTTGACATAGTGGGCCTGGAATCACCCTGCGTTGACTTGAATATCAATGTGAAAAATTTTCCCACGCCAGACGGAGGAGAGCGGGTCCTGGAGAGCAGCTGGCAGGGCGGCGGCAAGGTGGCTACGGGAATGATAGCGGCGGCGAGACTGCATGCCAAAGGGGCATTTATAGGAACCGTGGGAGACGATTCCTATGGGGAGTTCTGCAGAAGAGACTTTGAAGCACATGGAATCGATACCTGCCATTTAGTAAAAAGAGAAAAGGAAACCACACTTTTCGACGTGGTTGTCAGTGATAAAAAAAGCATGGGACGCAGTATCCTGTATTATCCCGGTGAAGCGCCGGTCCGTTTTATGCAGGTGGAGGAGCTGCCCGACGACTATTTGAAGAATACCACATATTTTTATATTTCCCAGATAAATGAAACCACATTGGAAGCCATAAAGCGGGCGAAAAGCGCCGGGGCCTCCATAGTGATGGATGCGGATAATTATTCTCCCGGCGATGAAGAGGCGTTCGGCCTGATAGATGTTATGATAGGATCGGAATTCTACTACAAAGCCCTGTTCGGGAATGAAGATTATGAAGCGAACTGCCGCAGCCTCAGAGAAAAGGGGCCGAATATCGTGGTATTCACCCAGGGAAGCAAAGGCTGCCTGGGCGTGGGAGAGGAAGGGTTTTTCACACTCCCCGCCTATCAGGTGGAGGTGGTCGATACGGTGGGGGCCGGTGATGTTTTTCACGGAGCGTTCATTGCGGGGCTCCTGCAGGGATATACAACAAAGGAAACCGCCCGTCTTGCCAGCGCCGTATCGGCAGTCAAATGTACGAGAATCGGAGGAAGGGCAGGGATACCGGATTGGGAAACTGTGCGTGAGTTCATGGAAACAGGCAGGATTGATTATCGGGAAATTGAAGAACGGATACAGTATTATAAACGGGGATTATGTTAAGAAGGGAAGATGGGGATGTATACACAAAAATTAATATTGGGAGTAGTACCTGTAAAAAGAAGCTTTCTGAGCATGGAAGAAGCCGTGAGACAGAAAAACAAATTTATGTCCGTTATCCGCCGGGTAAAACCGGAGCTGGTGGAAATCGTGGACGTGGACGATATTGTGGAGCAGGGAATTTTATATGAAGCGGATAAAGTGCCTGCCGTGGTGGATAAATTAAAAAAAGCGGGAATTGATGCCCTGTTCCTGCCCTTCTGCGATTTTGGGGAGGAACAGGCGGCAGCGGCAGTGGCGGCAGCCTTCCGGGTGCCCGTGCTGGTATGGGGAGCCAGGGATGAAAGGCCCAACACCTTTGAGGCCAGAGGCAGGGACACCCAGTGCGGCATGTTCGCAGCCACCAAGGTGATGCGAAGATATGGAGTGACCTACAGCTACATATTCAACTGTGAGACGGAAAGCCCCCGCTTTGCCTCCGGCTATGAAAATTTCCTCAGGACGGCGGCAGTGGTAAAGGCTGTGAAGGGCCTCCGCATTGCCAAAATCGGAGACAGGCCGGTTCCTTTCATGAGCGTGATGGCAAACGAAGCGGATCTGCTCAGCCGGTTCGGCATGGTATGTGTTCCCATCTCACCATCCGCAGTAGTGGGGAGAATGAAGACAATCCTGGAAGAAAACAGCATGGTTTTCCAAAGCTATTGTGAAAATATCAGCCAACGTATGGACTGTGCTCAGACAAAAGAAGAAGATCTGCGAAAGGCGGCGGCAGTCAAAATGGCGGTACAGCTGCTGATGGAGGAAAATAACTGCTCCGTGGGAGCTTTCGAATGCTGGTCCGCTTTTCCCGCCCTGGCGGATATCTGCCCCTGCCTGGTATTGGGGGAAATGGCGGATGAGGGCCTGCCCCTTGCCTGTGAAACGGATGTGAACGGTGCGGTTACCATGGCGATACTCCGGGCCTGCAGCCTGTATGAGGATGTGGAGTTCCTTGCGGATCTGACCATCCGCCATCCGGAAAATGACAATGCCGAGCTGCTGTGGCACTGCGGACCCTTCCCTTATTCCCTGAAAAAGGAGGAAAGCAAAGCCGCCCTGGTGGAAGGCCAGGAAAGCTTTGAACTGAAGGCGGGACAGCTGACCGTATGCAGATTTGATGAACTGGGTGGAGAGTACTATCTTTTTGCAGGAGAAGCCTCTACCACAGACGGGCCGGAAACCACGGGCACCTATGTATGGATGGAGACCGATAACTGGCAGCGCTGGGAAGAAAAATTGATGTTCGGCCCTTATATTCACCATCTGGGCGTATGCTATGGAAGTTATCTTCCTGTTTTGAGGGAAGCGGCCAGATATCTGGGACTGCACTTCGACAATGCCCATGAACAGGGAATCCACAGCCTTTAACAGACATAAAAAAGGAGATTAGCGCATGCTTACAAGCCGCAAACCCAAAAATATCAAGTATCATAACCAGAGGCTGATTCTGGCGCTTCTGCGCAGCCAAGAGGTCATGACGGCGGGAGAGCTGGCCGAGCAGGCCCATCTGAGCGTACCCACCATAACCAAGATACTTGCCGAGCTCCAGGCAAGAGGGCTGGTAAGAAGCATGGGGAAAGGAAATTCCACGGAGGAGGGCGGCAAGAAGCCGGAGCTGTTTGCCCTGAACGGCGCCCATCGCTATGTGATTTCCATAACAGCCGGGAGTGAAAGAATAAAGTGTGCGCTTCTTGACCTGACATGTAAGGTACTGGACAAAAGAAGCCTCCCCTATACGGACGGCAGCAGCTATGAGTCATGCATGGACGATATCTCTGCCCTGGTAATTGCGGCCTGTGAAGCAGGAAAGCTGGAAGAAAAGGAAATCTGCGGGATAGCCATAGGCTTTGAAGGGATAGTGGATGCCCCCAGGGGAATCTTCCGTTTTCCCATTCATAACCAGGCATGGGGAAGAGATCTGCCGGTAAAGGAGGATCTGCAGGCCCGCCTTCCCGGGTTTACCGGAATTACCATCAATAATGGAAGCCGCTTCGCCGGCTACGCAGAGCTTTCGGAGCATCCGGAATATGCCTCCTGCCGTGTGGTGACCATATCCACCGGGACTTCTACCGGCGGCTGCGTCCTGGAAAATGGAGTCCTGATGCAGGGGGCCAACGGCTTCATCGGGGAACTGGGACATATTACGGTGAGAGAGACCGAGGAAAAGGCCTGTACCTGCGGAAATAAGGGATGCTTTGAAACAGCCGTTTCCCCTGATGCCCTGTGCAGCTATATGCAGGAACTGGAAAAAGCATTCCCGCGGGAAAAAGAACCTGCGGCTGACAGAAGCGACAGCTGTGACTATGAAAAGATTCTTCGCCTTGCCGCAAAAGGAGACGCATGTGCGAGAAAGGCCGTGGAAAAGTCCATTGATTATTATAGTATATTAATCCGCAATATCATGCTGCTGTATGATCCTCATATAATTGTCATTCAGGGAATTTATACGCTTGCGGGAGATTTTTTCCTGAAGCGTCTGCAGGAGCTGGTGAAGCAGTCTCCTTTTTTCCATATTCCCCAGGGGCTTTCCATCGTTTTTTCCGGCCTGGACTTTGACCGCGCGGCAGATTTGGGCGGTGCGCTTTATTCCGTTGACCGGTATTATGAAGGAGAGCAGCTGTTTGAGGAAATATAAGTACAGGGATGGAAAACATGAAAAAATGCAAAAGAATAAGAAAATAAATCATAAAAGAACAGAAAGGAGTTCACTATGAGGTATAAGCATTTCAAAAACGCAGATGTAAAGGTATCCTGTCTTGCCGTGGGAACCTGGGCGATCGGAGGAAAAAATTACGGTCCGGTGGATCGGGAGGGTTCCATCCGCGCAATCCGCAGAATGGTGGATTTGGGAGTCAACCTGATTGACACGGCCCCATGCTATGGGAACGGAACCGCAGAAAAAATAGTGGGGGAGGCCATCCGTACCATACCCAGGGATAAAATCCTCCTTTCCACCAAATTCGGACTGGTGCCGGATGTGTTTAAGGGAGATTTCCGCAAAGAGGCTACCTATAAAAATGCCATGAGGGAGGTGGAAAGCTCTCTCATGAATCTGGATACCGACTACATTGATTTCTATTTCGTACACTGGCCGGACGTAAACACCCCCATCTGCGAGACCATGTCCGCCCTGGCAGATTTAAAACGCATGGGTAAAATCCGTTACGTGGGAGTATCCAATTTTACGCAGGAACAGATAGAAGAAGCGGAAAAATATCTTACTGTTGATGTACAGCAGCCCCCCTTTTCCATGGTGGAAAGACAGTATGAACAGCTGATGAGCTGGGGCGCTTCCCGGGGAATTGATTCCATGACCTATGGTTCCATGGGAGCGGGAATCCTTTCCGGTAAATACAGGGACACGCCGGATTTTGAACCCGGAGATCTGCGTCTTACCTTCTATGACTATTTCAGGGAACCCAAATTCTCCAAAATCCAGGAGCTTTTAAAGACCATGGATGAAATAGCAGGGGAACATAAGTGTCCTGTATCCCAGGTGGCATTAAACTGGAGTACACAGAAAGATTTCGTGGGAACGGCTCTGGTAGGGGTAAGAAGTGAAGCCCATGCAGATGAGAACTGCGCCGCATTTGAATGGGAACTGTCTGAAGCTGAAATCCTTCTTTTGGACAACGAACTGGAACGTTTGGGATTATAAGGAACAGAAATAAGTATTCAATATATTCAATAGAAAGAGAGGGAAACCTGCGTACGGGATTCCCTCTCTTTTGTACGCCCGGAGGCGTATATTCTTTTTCAATTGTCTTTTATAATTTGGAACCTGCGTTTTGATGACCGGTATTATTCTCTTCCGGCAGCAAAACGTTCCGCCTGCTCCTGAATCAAAGCATTGTCCTCAAAATAATTGATTTTCATAGCCCTTTTTACATTAGATAACGTATTAGCGGCTTCCGCTTCCGCCACATCGCTGCCTTTTTTCAGAATATTATAAATTTCAGGGATATCCTTTTCAAATTCTTTTCTCCGTTTCCGGATAGGTTCCAGTTCTTCCTGCATAACATTATTCAGGAATTTTTTAACCTTTACATCCCCAAGGCCGCCTCTGGCATAATGATCCTCCATCTCCTGAATATTCTGGTACTCAGGAAGATAACGGGCAAACTGATCCTCATTGGAAAATGCCTCCAGATAAATAAATACCGGATTCCCTTCCACCTTTCCCGGATCCTGAACCCGGAGATGGCCCGGATCGGTAAACATGGACATAATTTTCTGACGGACCTCTTCCTCCGTATCCGACAAATAAATACAGTTATTTAAGGATTTGCTCATTTTAGCCTTGCCGTCAATACCCGGCAGACGCATGCAAACCTTATTATCCGGAAGAAGGATATTAGGATCCGTAAGTGTTTCCCCATAAATGGAGTTGAATTTGTGGACAATTTCCTTCGTCTGCTCAATCATGGGAGCCTGATCCTCCCCCACGGGAACGGTAGTGGCATTAAAAGCCGTAATATCCGCCGCCTGGCTGATTGGATAGGTAAAGAAGCCCACAGGTATGCTTGTCTCAAAATTACGCATCTGAATCTCCGACTTCACCGTAGGATTACGCTGCAGCCTGGAAACCGTCACCAGATTCATATAATAGAACGAAAGCTCACACAGCTCCGGAATCTGTGACTGGATAAACAGCGTGGATTTTTCCGGATCCAGCCCGCATGCCAGATAATCCAGCGCCACCTCTATGATATTCTGACGCACCTTCTCCGGATTGTCCGCATTATCAGTCAGAGCCTGGGCATCTGCAATCATAATAAAAATTTTATCGTATTCACCGGAATTCTGCAGCTCCACCCTGCGTTTCAGCGAACCTACATAATGGCCCACATGAAGCCTTCCGGTAGGGCGGTCGCCCGTTAAAATCACTTTACTCATGTTAAATCTCCTGTCGCATAAGAAATATATTTTACTGCGTTCTATTTTACTCGTATTCCGGGGGATCTGTCCAGCAAATCCGCTTATTTTTTCCAAAAACAGTTACAGTTCAGCCTTCAGCCGCCGTCTGTGCCAGCCCCGCAGCCCTTGCCGCCCTCCTTTTCCCAGCCCGCCTGACCTTGCCCTCCCCTGTGGGGCAGCACCCTGCAAGGATTCCTGTAAGGGGCGTTATAAGCACGCCGGTCCTTAGGCTGCGTCCTGTGCAGCCTTAGTACCGCTGCGTGATTATCCGAGCGGAAGCGTCCCCTCTAAGGAACCTTGCAGGGTGCTGCCCCACAGGAGAGGACAAGGCCAGGCGGGCTGGGAAAAGGAGGGCGGCAAGGGCTGCGGGGCTGGCACAGACGGCGGCTGAAGGCTGAACTGTAACGCTTATGCATTATAATTCCGTATGTATTTTAACCTTCCATAACCGGCTCTATACTATATTTTTCCGACTCCTCAGTATTATCCTCATAATACTGAGCCTGGGCATTCCACAGCTCCTGATACAGGCCTTCCCTTTGGGCAAGAAGGGTTTCATGATCTCCCCTCTGAACCAGCTGCCCCTGCTCAAATACCGCAATATCGTCACAGAACCGGCAGGAGGACAGGCGATGGGAAATGTAAACGGCGCTTTTGCTCCCCACCAGTGTTTCGAAACCGGAATATATTTCATATTCCGCTACAGGGTCAAGAGCCGCAGTGGGTTCATCCAGGATAACGAAGGGCGCATCCTTATACAAAGCTCTTGCCAGGGCAATTTTCTGTGCCTCTCCCCCGGAAATTTCCACGCCGTCAGACTCAAAATCCCGGTACAAAGGAGTATCCAGACCTCTGGGCATATCAGGCATACGGTCGGAAAAGCCCGTTTTGTTCAGGCAATCCTCTGCCTTCTGTCCATCCACTTCCACGGAGGCCGCCACATTCTGTCCGAGGGAAAAGGAAAATAATCTGAAATCCTGAAATACTACGGAAAATAAGGAAAGATATTCGCTATAATTATATTTCCTTATGTCGATTCCGTTCAGCAGGATTTCCCCCTCCGTGGGGTCATACAACCGGCACAGCAGCTTGATAAATGTTGTCTTTCCGCTGCCGTTTCTTCCTACAACGGCAAGATGTTCTCCTACCTTCATTTTTAAGGAAAGATTACGTAAGGCCCAATTGTCGGAGCCAGGATATCGAAAGCTGACATTCCGGAATTCAATTTCATATTCGTTATCATCCCTTTTTTCTACGGGAAGGGTTCCCTGGTACTTAATCGGTTTGGAATCCAGGATTCCCAGATAGTTTTCCAGGAACGGTTCTTCACTTCGAAGAGCGGATATTCCCGAAATAATTTCAGAAAAGCCTCCTGTAAACTGAGTGACTGCACCCACATACTGAACTATCATCCCTGCTCCGAAAGCACCGGCTATCGCTTTTGCTCCTATGAAAAAGTAAACACATCCGCCAAGAAGCACTCCCAGGCCGTCTTTTACCGCTTCATAGAAACCGGAAAGAAGCCCTCTCTTTCCCAGCCGGTCAATATCCAGCACCTTTTTCATTCCTTCCACAAGCATCTGTCCTTCGCTGTACAGACGTATTTCCTTTCCATACCGGTAATCCATACAATCACCCGCATAGTACATAAAACTTCTGTTTCCCAGCATAAATTCTTCCATGAATTTCCGATCCAGCTCCACCTGCCTGCCATTCAGACATACAGAGTATATGGATGCTCCCACAAGCAGCAGGATCATCAGAATGGACGCTGTTCGGGTGGTAAAAAAAGAGGTGCTTCCGTGAAACGGCATAAAAGCAGGAACCGCGAATACGATAGCTGTCCCTATGGTTATGGCTCCTTTTACAATGTTCTGTACGTTTCCGATTACCCTCCAGCATAAACCGCCTTCCATCTGTATTCTTTCCAGATAATATCTCTTTTTATTCTGATAGGACGGATCCCCCAGATTCTCATAATCTGTATTCAGGAACACTTCACTGATACTGTTATATTCCTTCCACATGATCTTTTCACTGGCAATGTTCTTCAGCTTTTCAATCCCCTGCATAAGAAGGTATACCACCAGATTAATAGTCAGGGTTAATAATACATATCGTCCCAGCAGCTGCACATTTTTATTTCCAATCAGTTCATTCAGGATTCTGGCGCTGAAATAAAGGTTAATAAAAGGAGATGCAACCTGAAGTATCGCATGAAAAACCACCACGAACCAGAACCCGCCGGTGAACTGGTGATACAGTCTGAAAATCCTTCCAAGCATATGAAGCTCCGTCCTGAGCTTATCTCTTTTCATATCCTTCACCCCTTTCCAGCTTTTTCTTATAATAATGACTCTGAATTTCATACATGTAAGCATAGGAACCGTTGCGGGCCATCAGTTCTTCATGGCTTCCCATTTCTGTAACGGAACCGTTTTCCAGGAAAAATATCCTGTCACAAAACCTGGTACTGGCCAATCTGTGGGATATATAAAGAGAGGTTCGTCCTTTGGTGAGTTCCCCATATTTATGATATAATTCATTTTCCGCTATAGGATCCAGAGCGGCTGTCGGTTCATCCAGAATGATAACCGGCCCTTTTTTATACAATGCCCGCGCCAGCAGAAGTTTTTGCCATTCGCCTCCTGACAGTTCTTCCGCATCTTCATTCAGCGTTCGGTTAAGCATGGTATCCATTCCCTTTGGAAAGCCTTTTACCTTGTCCCACAACCCAGCCTGCTCCAGACACTTTTGTACCTCATCCCTGTCAAAATCCGTTTCACTGGCCGAAACATTCTGTGCGATGGAAAATGGCAAAAAATTAATTTCCTGGAATACGACGGAGAAAAGCCTGTAATATTCATCACGGCTGCAGACAGCCATATCCTTTCCATTAATCAGAATCCTCCCCGAGGTGGGATGATATAAACCGCACAGCAGCTTTATACAGGTTGTCTTTCCTGCCCCGTTTAACCCTACTAAAGCCAGCTTTTCCCCCGGCTTTATAATGAAATTCAGGTCACACAGCGTATCCTTCTGCGCGTCCGGATATCGGAAATAAACATGCTCAAAACAGATTTCAACAGGGCTCCCTTCCTCAACTGTGATCGTCTGTTTTCCGTCATTCACATACATATCCGGCATTTCTATAAATTCCCTGTAGTCGCAGCATTCCATACTGAATCTGGACAGATTGCCGGTTTGATGTGCGATATCATTCAGCCATACGGAGAAACCGGCTACCGCTCCAAAATACATAGTAAAATCCCCTGCTGTTATCCGTCCTTCCAGCACCATTTTAATCAGAAGGAAATAACAAATACCATCCCGCGCAAAGCTGAGAATTCCCTGTAGTGCATTAACTGCAAACCACCAAAATTCATTTTTACCGGTCAGCCTGCTTTTTTCAGATAAAAAGACAGAAAACAATTCACCGAACCAATCCCCGATCCGGAAAAGCCGGAAATCCTTTCCCGCTGCAAAATCAGTGGGCGTGTAAAACAAATAATAAAGCTTCTGATTCAATGCCGTACTTTCATCACGAATTCGGTATTCCAGCCGTCTGACTGCCTGACCCGCCGCAAATATCAACGCAGCTATTATCAGCAGGAAAGGTATAATCAGAGGATGCAGGGAGGCCACAATCCCCGCATATACCAGAAGCCCCAGAATATCTCCGCTGATTCCCACAAATGAGGATATAACTGCTTCTCCTCCTGAATCGCTGCCCCGCAGGAATTCCCTTGCCTTCTCTTTTTGCAGCTGCCCTTTGCTTTGCTCTATATTGGAATAATCTGTTGTAAAAACCTTTTCCGCCCAAATATAAAGATAATTCATCCGATTTTTGAGGCCAATAGCAAATATCTGTCCATGTGTAATATATTTATCCACCATGTGGCACACACAAAGGATAAAGATAAAAACAGATAAGACCGCCGCCAGCCTGGCCAGAGAACCGCCTTCTGTGACACAGTCCAGCACTGCCTTCGGCAGTAATATACCCATTAAGGGAATCACCACTACAAGGGGAATTCTGCACAATCCTGTCAACATACCCTTTTTATCCCATTTCCACCACCTGGGCAATACATAGGCCAAATTCTGCAGTACCGAATACTTCGGCTTCTTTTTTACTTTTCCATTTCCCATATCCACACCACCCTGCTGACTTATTCGTATTACTACCATCCAAGGATAACACCTGTAACTAGGCAAAAGAAAATTCGTGCACAAAAGGTCATCTTTTATGCACGAATGGTTATCCCAGGCAATTGGAATTACCTGATATTTATAAGGGAAGCATCACTTCCGCAGCAAACACCCCTTCTTCATTTTGCCGGTTTACATAACCTCCATTTTGCTCCGCTATGACATCAATCCGCATGAGCCCGAAGCCAAAACGGGCCATTTCATCCCGTCCGCTTTTCGAGGACAGAAAACGGCCGCCTGTTTTCTCAGGTCTTTTTCCCATAGAGTTGGTTACGGAAATATATAACTGCTGCTTCATAGTTCCTATATATACTCTTATGAACCTTTTTTCGGGCTCCTCTATCCGAAGGCAGGCCTCAATGGCATTATCCAGAAGATTTCCCAACATGGCGCACAGATTCACATCAGAAATCCGCATCCGATCGGGTACTTTTGCCTTGGCATTCACGGCAATACCTTTCGCACGGGCCAGGGAAAGCTTGCTGTTAAGAATGGCATCCGCCATGACATTTCCTGTTTTCAGCACCTGATCTACTTCGGTAAGATCTGCGTTCAAGCCTTCCAGGTATTCTTTAAGGCGTTGGTTTTCACCATTTTCCATTAAAATAAGCATGGTTTGTATATGATTTCGGAAATCATGCCGCCAGCCTCTCATCTGTCGGTACATGTTCTCCACTTCGTCCACCTGCCTGCTTATCAGATCATTTTGAAAGCCTTCGATTCTCCGATCCACCAGCCGGGTCAGATACCAACGGATAAGAAAAGAAAGGCCCACTGCCGCCAGCAAAAAAGCGGTTATATAGACGACTGCCAACCAGATACTCATTATCCTTAAGTCCTTTCCCCTGCTCCGTATTCTCCGCTTTCTTCTCTCCTGTAATATGCTACAAAAGCCCTGTTTACCTCCTGAAAAAGCCTTCTGCTGACAGGAACCGAAGTCCCGTCATCCAGCAGAAGCTCCTTCTTTTTTATTCTCGCGGTATAAGCCAGCCCCACGATATAGGAGCGATGGCACCTGATAAAATTTTTTCCCTCCAATTGCTCCTCCAGTGTATTAATTCCGCACCGAACCTCCAAAATTTCTTCCTTCGTATGAATCTGAACCGTATGGGCAAAGGCTTCCATATACATAATCTCTTTTTGAGCCGCCCGTACTTTTTCGCCCTGCACTGTCGTTAAAAGAAGATAACTTTCTTCCTCTTCCTTCTTCGCCGCCTTGTCCAGACATTGAAAAAACTTATCCCTGCGTATGGGTTTTATCAGATAATGGAGGGCTGATACATCGTATCCTTCTTCTATGTAATCGGGCAGGGCGGTTATAAAAAGGATCTGCAGCTTCTCATCCTCTCCCCGCAGATATTTTGCCAGAGACACGCCGTCCTCCCCCTCCATCTGAATATCCAGCAGGATCAGCCACCAGTCCTTTTCCTCCTCCCATACAAAACGGAAGGCCTCCGCACTGGGAAAAATCCTTGTCTCTATTTTTATATCGGAAGAAACAGCCCATTCCTTTATGTAACGTTCCAGCATTCCGGCCTGTTCCGGCTCATCATCGCATATTGCGGCTTTCAGCGGCATTTGTTTACTCCTGTTTTTATGGGAATATCAACGTTTTCTTTTTTTACATTCTAGGACAGACAAATATGGATGTCAATGCGTATACTTAACCTGTGCGCAGGAAAGATTTTTACAGAAGAACAAAAGGGCCGGCCGATGACATAATAAATATTGCAGAAACGTTTCCTGTGTGCATATAATAGGGAAAAGACAGACTGAAGATTGGGAGAACAATTACGAATGAGCAAAGGAAAAAGAATCGGTTATGGAGTGCTTTCTTTACTGCCGCTGTTATTTATGCTGCTGATACAGGTTCTGGGGGGCCAGATAATTTATGCCGCTGTAACGGTCTATATGTCCATGCAGCCGGGAATGGATCCCGCTATGCTGAATGATATTGTTTATACTTATGTTATGGAGCATTATACAGGCATTCTTCTATTGATTCAAGGTGTTACCCTTCTTGTCTTCGGATGCTGGTATTATCTTGGCTTTACACGGAAAAAAGAAAGGGGCTCTGCTAAAAATCTGCTTCATATACATAACCTGGCTGGTATTTTTTTGCTGTCTGTCGGTATTTATTTCTTCGTTACCCTCTTTTTGGTCGCGGCCGATCATCTGGTGCCTGATATCATGGACGAATACAATATGCTGATGGAGGAAAGCGGAATTGTAGGGCTTACATTGCTTTCATCCATCGTTACTCTGGTAATGGCACCGCTGGGTGAAGAGCTTATTTTCAGAGGGCTTACCCTCCAATATTTAAGAAAGACCGGACTCGGCTTCCATGCAGCAAATATCATTCAGGCCATTCTGTTCGGCATCGCTCATATGAACTGGATACAGGGAATTTATGCCTTCCTTCTCGGACTCATACTCGGCTGGCTCTGCAAACGCTTTAAAACTCTTGCGGCTCCCATGCTGCTGCACATGTTTTTCAATTTTTCAGGAACCTATATCGCCGCTCTGATTGATCCTTTACCGGAAAACATTTGGCTCTACCTCTTCCTCTTTGCGGCTTTTTCAATTTTTACATTCCTGGGGATAAAAGTATTGGGGAAAGCTCCTTTGTATCAGGAAAAAACGATATAAAAAAAGAAAGCAGGGAAGAAATCCAGTAATCCGGTTTCTTCCCTGCTGTTTTTATGGAGGAGCGCTAATCAGACTCCCTTTTTGGCAGATAAAATTATTTTTCAGTCTTCCGGGAATAAATATTCCCTGTATTTGGAATAATCACTTTCCCTGCAGTCCACAAAGAGTTTTACCCCTTCCGCCAGATATTCCTGGCTGCTGACTGTCGCATTGCTGTTTAAATAGCTGACAATTTCTCCTTTTTCGTAAGGGATAAGAAATATGCCTTCCCTGTTTCCGGAAAAAACCCTTTTTTTAATCATCTGCAAAAGCTCCTGCAGGCCTATGCCGTCACGGGCGGACATAAAAATCTTATTTCCGTCAATCCTGGGTAATTCTTCCTTTGCCATAATGAGATCCGCTTTATTCATCACATATATGCAGGGGATCTTTTCGGCGCCCAGTTCCCGCAGGGTTTCTTCCGTTACCTGAATGTGTTCCCGGTAGTGCTCATCCGATGCATCCACAATCTGCAAAAGCAAATCCGCATAACGAACCTCATCCAGCGTAGAACGAAAAGCCTTAACCAGCCCATGAGGCAGCTTGCTTATAAATCCAACCGTATCAGACAGCAGGAAATCCTTTCTGTCATTCTGGTTGATTTTTCGAACAGTAGTGTCCAGTGTGGCAAAAAGCATATCTCTTGCCACCACCATTTTCTCCTCTTTTCCCACATAGGTTTCCACCATCTTGTTCATAAGAGTGGATTTCCCTGCGTTGGTATATCCCACAAGAGCTACCTGGGGAAGAGAAGAATCATTCCGACGCTTACGCTGGGTATTCCTGTCATGTTCAATGGCTTCCAGCTCTCTGCGCAGTTCACTTATTCTCTTTTCAATTTTACGTCTGTCAAGCTCTATCTGCTTTTCACCGGTACCCTTATTACTCATGCTTCCGCTGGCTCCGGCCTGCCGTCCAAGGGCTTCCCTCATGCCCACAAGACGAGGCAGCATGTATTGGAGATTGGCTGACTCTACCTGCAGCCTTGCCTCCCGGGTTTTGGCTCTCCGGGAAAAAATCTCCAAAATCAGATTGGTCCGATCCATTATGGGGACTCCCACTTCCTTCTGCAGATTTTTCAGCTGGGAAGGGGATAAGGTTTCATCAAAAATCACATAGTCCAAATCCATCTGTTCCACGGTTTCCTGAACTTCCTTAACCTTACCGCTTCCTATATAATAAGCGGGATTAAGGGATGAAAGGTTCTGTTCAATTTTGGCCGCGACTTCCATTTCGCAGGCCTCTGCCAGGCTTTCCAGCTCTTCCATGGAGGTTTCAAAATCCGGATTATCATCCACGTTAACCCCTACCAGAAGAACCCGGGATATATTTTCCTGCTGTATATTGTTATTTTCGTTCATTCATTTCCTCTTTTCTACGCTGCTTTTCCATGTAGTATTATACTTATTTTGTTCTGTTATTACAGGTATCCGTTTGTGACAGCAGCGCAGACACAAACTTATTTACAGAAAATTTCTTTTTCGTATCCATTCCTTAATCTGATAAAACAAATATTTTTATGCGTAAACATTTCATTTCCTCCATTTTCTCATTTTCAGGTACAAAAAAAGAGACTGCTTCCTGCATAGTCCGGCTTGAATTAATCCCCGGAAAATGCCAAAGAAACAAATACTATTCCCATCATATGCAGACGTATACAAAAAACCTGACGCTGCTGCCGGCTATAACCGGATACCGCGTAAGGCTGCCATACCGCATATTTTTCCTTTGGAATAGTTATCTGAATCTTATTCTAATAATCAATCTCTCTGACCTCTGATTTCTATTAATTTTTATAAAGCACCTGAAAATGTTATTACAAATTCATCATAGTGGGGATCAGTATGTTTTGTCAAGGATATTCTGAAGAAAACATGGGGAGCCATTATAACTGCAATGGCTCCCCATGTCTTTATTCGTAAAAATTATAGTTCTGATTTACTGCTCTTCTTTTTTACGTTTCTTTGCTGAAATTCCCAATGTAAGGATTGCTCCTACAATAATCAGTGACCAGGCGGCGATTGGAGCTGTGTCTCCGGTTCCGGGGCCTTTGGCCTCACCCAGAACTCCAACCTCAGGCGCTGCTGCTTCACCCAGAACTCCTACTTCAGGCTGTACGGGTGCAAATGCTTCTCCCAGTACGGCGGTTGCTTCTGTAGGTGCCGTTACTGTGGGTGTTGTTCCTGTCGGCGTTGTTTCTGTCGGTTCATCCGGTGTCGGGGTGGGAGCAGGAGGGGTAACAACATCCGCTTCAAAATGTGCGGTGTATGTTGCTGCTGCATATAACTCGTTTACTCTTTCAGGTATATATGTCTCATCTGTGCTTACTACTGTGCCTTCTTCATTGGTCCAGTTAACAAAATGATAACCTGTGTCTGCAGTAGCTGTGGAACCTGTGGCTGTACCATTGACTGCAAGTATTGTTTCACTGGTGTTGCTTACGTTTCCATTTGCATCGGCGATGTAATTGATGGTGACTTCGTTTTCCAGATAGTTTACTTTAATAACATCTCCATCAGATACTGTCATTCCCTCTTTGATGTCTGCAGGATTATAATTGTCAAATGTATATCCCGTGTAATTATTCTGTGCAAGGGAGTCTGCTGTTACTGTCAGTTCCTTAGCTCCATTCACCCATACCTTATCGGTTACCTCTACATCATCGTCTGACTGATGCACTCCGGCTACCCAATGCTGTACCGTGTACTTCACTTCTGTTTTGGCATCTTCATCCTTTTCATAATTCACCCGGATGATTTGTTTGTCCGCTACTACACTGCCTGCTTTGATGTCTGCAGGAGCATAGCTGCTGAATTTGTATCCTGTATAAGTATTCTTTGCAAGGGAGTCTGCTGTTACTGTCAGTTCCTTAGCATCATTTACCCATACCTTATCGGTTACCTCTACATCATCGTCTGACTGATGCACTCCGGCCACCCAGTGCTGTACCGTGTACTTCACTTCTACTTTGGCATCCTCATCCTTTTCATAATTTACCCGGATGATTTGTTTGTCTGCTACTACACTGCCTGCTTTGATGTCTGCAGGAGCATAGCTGCTGAATTTGTAGCCCGGATAAGTATTCTGTGCAAGGGAATCTGCTGTTACTGTCAGTTCCTTAGCACTATTTACCCATACCTTATCGGTTACTTCTACATCATCCTCTGACTGATGTACTCCGGCTACCCAGTGCTGTACCGTGTACTTCACTTCTACTTTGGCATCTTCATCCTTTTCATAATTCACCCGGATGATTTGTTTGTCTGCTACTACACTGCCTGCTTTGATGTCTGCAGGAGCATAGCTGCTGAATTTGTAGCCCGGATAGGTATTCTGTGCAAGGGAGTCTGCTGTTACTTTCAGTTCTTTAGCTCCATTTACCCATACCTTATCGGTTACCTCTACATCATCGTCTGACTGATGCACTCCGGCCACCCAGTGCTGTACCGTGTACTTCACTTCTACCTTGGCATTTTTATCCGCTTCATACAATACAATAACTTTATCGTTATCTTTTACTTCCTGCGGCAGTTTTGGAGAATCATCTTTCTGTTTGTAGCCAGTGAAAGTCTTGCTTTCTACTTTTTCTACAATATAGCTGTCTGCTTCTACCCAAATATTTACCTTCTCAGTTACTGTATCAAGAATAGTTCCCTCTTCAGTCTGGTATACGACCTGATATTTTAATTCCCTGGTATCATCCATATTAGGTACATAATGGCCATAATAGGTGGTAGGTCCATTAATAGTCCAATCTGTTACCTTCTGAGTACATGCTTTATCTGAATACCAGCCTTCAAATACATAACCATTGATAGATGTTGCACTCTTGGTAGTTGGGGTTACAGTCGCTTTTCCATTTAACAACTTAACTTTATTATAGTAATCTACTAATTCGAAATTACTTTCATCTGCATCCGCTCCAGCTCCCGGAGGTACCGCTTTAAATGCAACTGTCGTATAATTCACAGTGCTGTATGTCACATATCCATCAACGTGATAACATTTGGTACCGGCATTTACCAAGGGTTTGTCAGTATTACTGTTAGCTCCGTCTGCCCAAGGTGTTTTATACCAGATAACATCTTCTACTTCAATATCCGAACCATATCTCTGCTTAACTGCCTGAAGGACTTGTTCTTTATCCGGATAGGTAACTACATTAGAAGTTCCCTGATGTTGTACTAAGTCAGATCTTTGTGTATCTCCATCATACGGAATTACACTTCCCTGTCCTACATAGAAATAATCACCTGCTTTAGTTGAACCGATCTCCCTTTCTGGCAATAATACATAAAAGTATGCTACTACGGCTTGTTTATCATCTGAAGTAACCTTAATTGTAGTGGTTTCCTTCACTTTTTTCCCCAGACCGTTCTTATACTCATGAGTGATTACAGCAGTTCCCTGCCTAACTCCCTTTATTGTTATGGAATCACCGGTACCGTTTATTTCTACAATATTTTTATTACTGGTAGTCCAGTTGTTATTATATTCAAAACTTCCTGCACTAAGAGTTTTTGTTTCCTTAACTTTAAGATAAACTGTCTCATCCGTCACATATTTCGATCCGCTTCCTGCCACTACCCATATAGAAAAGCTGTTGGCAGTAAAACTCACATCGCTGTTCTTTCTGTTTTCAGCAACAGACTGGGCTTCATCCCCTGACATATGATAAATATCAAAGTTTTCGCCTTCAACTCCGGTTCCCAGGATTTGTACGGAAACACCGCCCTTAGGCTGAATCTCATTTCCATCCTTATCCAGAATTGTGATATCAAATGCTCTTAAGTCAACCAGTTCTTTTCCTTTTTCCTCAAGCTTTGTTTCAACTGCATTCTGTACTGTACCAGCAGAAACTTCTTCCGCAACTACTTTATAACCTTTCGGAAGTACCCCTGCAGAATAGGTAGTAACTTTTATCGTTACGCCATTTACTTCTACAGTATCTATAGTTTCAACATATTCTTCCTCTTCTTCCTTCTCTGCAAAAGTCACCTTAATTTCTACATCCTTTGAAGGAGATACCGCATACTTATTATCGCTTCTGGAAATAACTGTTCCATCAATAATTACTTCAGCAACTTCATAACCATCTTCCGGATTCACATAGAATTCCAGAGATTTCTTATTTTCAACTTCTACCTGACTGCCAATTTCATTGCCGTCAGCGTCAGTAATACTTCCTTTGCCTTCCACCTGAAATGACACTACAGAAAATTCCCTGATTACGTCCTCAGTTTCGGTTTCCAGCACTTCTTCTGTTTCAGTCTCAATCTCAGATTCGGTTTCTATTTCTGTTTCGGTCTCAGATTCCGTCTCGGTCTCTGCTTCCGTTTTCGTTTCAGTTTCCGTCTCAGTCTCGGTTTCTGCGGCAGATTCTGTTATAGTTTCTGTTTCGGTTTCCGTCTCTGTGGAAGCCTCTGCATTATCATTCTTTTCTGCCTTTACAGTAACTGTTATATCCTTATCCGGATTAATTTTATAAATACCATTTTCTGAAGAAAGTTCATTATTATCTGCTGTAACTTTTACAGAAGTTCCTTCTCCAGCTTCTACTTTGAAAGACAGCTGTTTTCCATTTTCAACTTCCAGTGTCCCGGTGATTTCCTGGCCATCTTCCTTAAAAACTTTGACATCGCCTTCTGTGTTGAAATTCACTTTCCATTTGGAATTCTGATTTGCTTCCTCAGAAATACTTTCTGTATTCTCTTCTGTTTTACTTTCCTCTTCAGAAGTTTCTGTGGATAATTCCTCTTCCTGGCTGGCAGATGTACTTTCAGCTGAAGGTTCCTCTGAAGATTCTGAAGCGCTTTCCGAAGAACTTTCTGCTGCCTCTTCCTGATTTGACTTATTTTCCCCGGAGTTTTCTTCCTCTCCGCCGGAATTCGTATTTTCTGAAGTTTCTGCAGAATGTGTTTCAGACGATGCTTCACTGCTCTGCTCCGTTTCATTTTCTGATGCAAGAACAGTAAGCCCGTCATTGCCTACTGTTGTGGCAATTAATACAAAAGCCAGTAAAAACGCCCATAACCTCTGCATGCCCTTTGTTTTCTTCATCTGATTTTCTCCTCTCTGTTCTGACCATCTATCACTTGTTCTTTTCATCCGGTTTATTTCGATCCTTTGGTCTGTAATGTGCTTCTTCTGATTGTCATCAGGTTCTGCCACACTGTTCCGCTGCCCGGAGAGTATTTGCAGGAATGTTTTTATTAGATTAACTTGATTATATAATCAGCACCGTAACACCAAGCGTTACATTTTTTACTAAAATCAAATATTTTAACTAAATCATGAAATTTATTAAAATAAAAACCGCCCGGGAATTTATTTCCCGAACGGTCTCCTGAATTTATCTATATTATTTAGTTAGTAAGCTCTGCTCTCTTATGTCCATTCCATATCAAAAAGACTCAACTGGATCACTTCTTCCACCGGCTTCTCTTTTTTTGCTTTTTCCATCACCGCATGCTCTTCCGGAATTTCCCCAAGAAAAACAGAGGGCTCTCCTGATGAGGTTATAATCAGTTCTTCGGCGGCGCGTGTCATCCCCACATAAAAAAGACGCCTCTCCTCTTCCATATCTCCCGCTGCCGTTCCCAGCTCCAGCGGCATCAGCCCTTTTCTCATGCCATACAGGAATACGGCGGGGAATTCCAGGCCTTTGGCACCATGCAGTGTCATGAGCATTACTGCATCAGCCGGAAATTTGCGGCTTCCGCACCGTCTTACATCTCCTTCCGAGCCAAAAGAAATGGTCTCAAGGAAACTTTCCATAGATGGATTGAGCACAGCTGCGTTCAGAAGCCTGGACATGGCTTCGCTCTCTTCCAGCTTCCGATCCTTAATCCATGCCTCAAGCAGCTTTTCTGTTTTTTCCCTGCGGACTTTTTTCCCGTATTTGGCGGCAAGCATGGACAGCTGTTCTTCAGCCAGGGCTTCTTCCGCAGGCCAGATAAGCTTCCGGCAGAAACTGCGGGAAACAAGATCCTCCGGACAGAGCAGGTATTGGAAGAAATAAAGAGTACCCCGGACATTTTTGTCCAGAAGAAAATCCTCACGTCCCGCTACCACGTATGGTATCCCTTCCTGCCGAAGGCATTTTTCCAGAAGCTGCGCCTGTCTGTGGGTGCGGTAGAGGACTGCAATATCAGAAAAGCTTCTGACCCTTTTTACCTCACCTCCATGATTTTCTTCCACATCGAGCATATCAATACCACCGATAAGGCGGTTGACTTCCTTGGCAATAAATATAGCTTCTCCCATTTCGCCGGGAGCCTCTACCACACGGACGGCAGCCCCTGCCGGGTTCGATGCCTGCATACTGCGCTCCGGCCCTTTGTTATGAGATATCACATCCAATGCACAGGCTACAATCTCCGGCGTGGAACGGTAGTTATCTGTCAGCCGTATCGTGCGCAGCATGGGATAATCCTTCTCCATCCGGGTAAAGCACTGTGAATCCGATCCCCGGAAGCCATAGACAGACTGATCCGGATCTCCGATAACAAATAATTCCTGTCCGTTTTTATTCCACACGCGAAGAAGGTCATACTGGACCGGATTAATATCCTGAAATTCATCCACCAGCAGGTAACGGAATTGTTTTTCCTGTGCCGAAATATCCTCATCCAGGAAAAGCTTCCTTGTTTTCAGAAGAAGGTCATCGTAATCCACCGCTTTTTCCTCTTCCAGCATCTCCTGGTAATATGCCGCCGCTTCCTCGGTAACAGGGGACTGAAGTCCCTGAATCCCACATTTCAGAAGAGAGATTTCTCTCAGGAAACGGGATACGGAAAGCTTCAAATTAAATCTGGCGATTGTTTTTCCTGCCAGTTCCTCTAACAGGCCTTCGTCAGCCACGAAAAAATCCACTCCTCTGTCGCCGAGTATTTTGCTGCATATGCCATGGAATGTTCCGATGCATAATTCTTTGCCTATACGTTTTCCTCCGGGAAGCTTTTCCAGCCTGCTGCGCATTTCTTCCGCGGCCTTGTTCGTAAAAGTAACTGCGGTAATCTCCGAAGGCCTGATTTTCCGGTCTTCCAGAAGACTGCATATGCGGGAAATCAAAGTCCTCGTTTTCCCCGCGCCCGGCCCGGCAATTACTGCCACAGCCCTGTCACGGGCCGATACTGCCTCCTGCTGTGCCGGACTCAGGCTGTTCTTATGTAATTCCTCCGTATTCCCCGCGATTATATCTTTTTCCTTTGCTTCCTTATCTGTTTCGGCTCCGCTTCTCTGTTCCCGGGCTGATGCGGAAATTTTATCAGATTTTGTATCATTTCCTGCTGCTTTCTTTTTTTCCTGAATCCCTTCTTCTATAAAAAAGCTGAGCTGTCCTTCCAGCCCGTCGATTTCCGAAGGAGTTAAAAGTTTTATTGTCCCATATTCACCATCGAATCCCGGGGTACGTTCCACCTTTCCTTCGCGCAGACGGTGGATTCCCTCTGCCACAGACGCACCGGCAGCTTTTTTAATGTCCTCCACCGGAATATTTCTCAGAATTTCAAACTCGGATCCCAGCTTCACAAGCATGGATTCGTATTGTTCAAATACCTTTTTGGAAGCCGCCGATTTTCCGGTGCAGGCCCCGATAACCTCCGGGAGGGGAACCAGGCTCTCAAAAGGCTTCGCCCCTGAAAGCACAAAATCCTCTTCTCGATCCGCAAGCTGCTCCACTCTATGTAAAACACCTATTGTCAGCTTTTTCCCGCATACCGGACATATATTGCCATAGGCCGCAGCCTCCGACGGGCTGATGCAAAGGGAACATTTCCGGTGTCCGTCAAAATGATATTTCCCCTCCTCCGGGAAAAACTCAATCGTTCCTTCCAGTCCGTTTCCTGTGGATATGGCTTCTGCCAATCCTCCGTAAGAAAGTGGAATCTGAAAAAGATTTGCCTCCCTTCCCAGCTTTGCCGGAGAATGGGCGTCAGAATTGGAAATCAGCTGGTAAGAATCCAGAGCCGATATCCTCCAGTTCATAGGCGGATCCGAAGAAAGTCCGGTCTCAAGAGCATGTATATAGGGTGTCATATCCTCAAAGCATTCCTCTATCGTATCAAACCCGGAAAATGCGCCGAACATGGAAAAATGAGGTGTCCAGATATGAGCCGGCACATATACGCCCTCCGGTACCGTTTCAAGCATGATTTCCAGCAAATCCCTGCAGTCCAGACCCAGAATCGGCCTTCCGTCGGAATGGATATTACCGATAAGCTCCAGACGGCGCGCCAGCCTGTCCGCCTCCTCCAGGCCGGGCAGCAGAAGCAGGCTGTGAACCTTCCTCACTTTTTCGTTCTTTTTATAAATAGAACTGATCTCTCCGGTGAGTACAAACCTGGGCTTCCGGTTATCTGGCGCACCTGCATCCATTATCCGGTATTCATCCTTCAACATATATAAGCCATCTTCTGCCGGCTCCAGCTTCTCCTTCAATTCTTCCCTCCATGCAGGATGGGTGAAATCTCCGGTTCCTACAATATCAATTCCTTTTTTTCTGGCCCATAAATCCAGATATTCAGGTGTGCAGTCTCTGCTCGTTGCCCTGGAATACCTGGAATGTATGTGCAAATCCCCTATATACATAGCGTTTACCTCATTTGCTTCCCATATGAAAACCAATTGTTTTATCTTTTATTTTTCCGTATCTTTTATGCAGTACATTTTTTCCCTGCATATTGTAAATTATAACTTTTTCTCACTTTTTTCGCAAGAGAAGCTGCTGCCCCCGCTGTCTTTATTCCATAGACATTTCCATATTTCCAGCAATACTACCATGGCCAGAGGGCCTTTGATGATTCCTGATATTCCAAACAGCTTTACACCGGCATAAACAGAAAGAAGCATAAAAACAGGCGAGATTCCTGTTTTGCTGCCCATCAGTTTCGGTTCCAGGAATTCCCTGGCTCCCATACACGCCACATAAATTACCACACACAGAATAGCAGCGCCAAACCTTCCGTTCACCAGCTGCCAGAATGCAGTCGGCATAAGAACAATACCTGTTCCGATAAAGGGAAGGGCATCAAGCATCCCTGCCAGAATGCCAAGAAGAAAAGCATTTTCCACTTTTCCTATCCATAACCCTATGCAGCATATCAGCATTATCACCAGAAGAATCACTGCCTGGGCTTTCAGATATACTGCGACCAGACGGATAATTCTCTCCCCGATATCAAATACTTTTTCTATGATTTCCGAACTTTCCCCGCCTTCCTGCAGCCGTTCCACCATGCCGTCATAATCCTTGCACAAAAGAATGGAGGCGATAAAACTTACTCCCAAAAAAGCGGCAGCGGAAAGAATTTTTTTCAGATACCACCATGATTCCCTCATCACGGCCGGGAAAAAATCCGCCTGAAGGTTTTCAATAAAAATCTCAACCTTCTCAATTATCACCCGTTCCACCTTTACCGCATCCACTCCGAAATGCTCCTGTGCAAACAGACAACAGTCGCCAAAAAAACACTGTATCTGCTTACACATCCCATCCCAGTTCTCCGTAAGTACCCTCACCTGCCCCAGGCCGCACTGCAGCAAAATCCACAGAACCACCAAAAGCACTGCCGCCGCACCTGCCATAACTCCCGCAAGCAGAATTTCCTTTCTGATATGGGTTTTCCTCTGTACCCGGTTCAGCCAGGGATTGCATAGATAAACGATACAAAAAGAAAGCAGGAACGGCGTGACAAGCGGAAACAAATAGCGGAATCCAATAAATACGCCTAATCCTGCCGCTGCGGCAAAAATCCACTTTTTCGAACCTTTTTCCAGTAATTTCCCCATACCCTTTTCACCCGTTTCTTTCAAAATTTTCACGAGATTAGTATAAGGATTTCTATTAAATCTATCCTGCTTCAGAAAAGTTTAGAGCTGCCAGTTTCAACCACCGGCAGCTCGTTTTTCCAATTATTTTCTTAAATTAATATTTTTTATGAATGCTTACGCTCATTGATACGCACAGCGCTTTCCGCCAGCCCCATTACAATAAATAAAAAGGGGGTGCAGCAGACCTGCTGATAACAGAAAAAATTATGTCCTGCATAGGCCAGAATGGAAAGCATTCCTGCCAAAACAAACGCTGAAAGCCATGTACTTTCCGTGCCCTCGGATTTTTTTTCCCATGCCTTGAAAAACCTCCATACTCCCATACCAAGCATGGCCAGAAAAGCAAGCAGTCCCACGATTCCTATGCAGATAAGCAGGTTCAGGAATTCATTATGCGCATTGGTAAGGATATTCGGCTTCCAATATTGATACAGCAAATCGGCATACTCAGGGATACTGTAGCTGTAAGCTTTAAAGCAATCCGGTCCTGCGCCGAATAATTTACGGAGCGGCGTCATTTCTGCAAACATACCTGCGGCAGCTTTCCAGGTAAAGCCCCTGTCGCTTCCCCATTTATTATCAAACAGCAGATATTGATTATGAAATGTGATTCCGAACCATTTTTCCCAAATTCCAGCCGTATTTCCTATAATAAGCAGCAGCGCCAGCACTGCCGCTGATAAAACCCCAATTATACAGATCAGCCGCAGCTTTTTTTTCCATTTTCCCCATTCTTTTTCCACTGCCGCCTTTCCTTTTTTTTCTTCAAATTGAAGAAGTACAATTAAGCAGATGGAGAAGAACAGCAGAAGCAGCCAGGAAAGCCATCCCCGGGAAAACATAACGGACAGCCTGCCAAGCTCCAATGCCCTGTCCGAGAATCCCCACTGAAGGAATCCAATTGCCTTGAAAGAAGCCGCCCCCAGAATTGCCGTCTCCAGGAACCGTTCCATCTTATCCGGGCTGCCGCACGCCGCCACAAATAACCCAGTAAAAAGCAGGGCAAGCGATGCGAAAGCACTGTCACTGTTTTGAGTCACCAGCGTCATAAATCCCAAAACACAATAGAGTCCCGAAGCAATCCGTATTTTATTGCTCTTTGCCGCAAAAAAAATACAGAGCCCAATAGCAAAAACAGTGCAGACATAGCTGGAATACCAGGTCGCCTGTCCAATAGTTGACAGGAATAAAATCTGATAGGAACTGCTGATCCCTTTATACATCCCCAGCGGATCCACTCCAAAGCGGTTAAGGATCCCCAGGATAAAGGTAATCCCGGAGCCTGCAAAAAAACCATAAAGAATCAGTTTCCCGGCCAGACCGGTTCCCCGTTTCTCTTCCCCGTTTCTCCACGGGAAAAAACGGGAAATAAGGAAATAAGAGGCACCCATAAGCAGCTGGGTACGCAGGCCCATATTCCAGCCGCTTACCCCTTCCCATGCATCTGTACGGAAATCACTCAATACAAAAGAAATGACCGAGGCCCCCATATACAGCAGCACACCGATATCCGCCAGGGAAATTTCCTTCCTCCATTCTCCGCAGTCCCTTTTCATCATTTTCCCAAGCAAAACCACCACCGCGAGAACCGCTGCGGGGAACAGTATAAGAGTGGAGGTCCCTGAGAAAAAAGAAAATTTATATCCGCCTATTTCATGGTATTTGTTACCGAAATACAGCGGAAATATTGTGAGCATAAGAAACATCCAGCAGCCCGTAAGGAATTGGGCAGCATCCCTGATATTGCCGAAGAACCAATCCGTACCTTTATCCTTATTCTCAACGCTTTTTTCCTGTTCATTTCTTTCTGTCAGCTGATCCATGGAATCTCCTCCGTCTGAAAATCCATCCTTCTGCCTGTTGCCGGATGATAAAAACTCAGGCGGCAGGCACATAAACAGATGTTGGTTATTCCCTTCCCTGCAGAATATTCCCTGCTTTTTTCAGTCCCATATCTGGCATCACCCAGCAGCGGCAGTCCCGCATGGGCAAACTGTACCCTGATCTGGTGATGGCGTCCGGTCAGCAGCCGGATTTTGACAAGAGCCTGTTTTTCTTTTTTTTCCTTCACTTCATAAACCAATTCCGCCCGTTTGGCATCCTTTGTTCCGGAAGGCACCACAGCAGAAGTATTCTTTCTTCCGTCTCGGAGCAGATAATCCTCCAGCTTTACGCTTAGGCCGGGTTCAGGTAAATTCTCAGCATCTCCGGTAAAAACAAGAGCACAGTACTCTTTTTCCATAAAGGCCGCCGGCTTTTTCTTTTTTCCGGATTCCTGTCCCGTTTCATGGGATGCCTGACGGCTCAGGGTTGCTGCCGCAGCCGGCGTTTTGGCAAAAACAAGGTTTCCTGAAACAGGCTGATCCAGTCGGTGCACCACACCGAGATAAGGATTTTTCCCTCCCAGATAATTTTTGAGTTCACTGACCATATCCGGTTCTCCCAGCCTGGCGCTCTGGACGGCTATGCCGGGAGGTTTATAGCAGACGAGGATGTCTTTATCTTCTGCCAGTATTGTTGATTTCATTTATTTTCCTCTTGGATGATTATTTTTTATATATGATTTGGGCAGGTTTATTATAACATGGAAAATATAAGTGTACATATACTTGTTTATAAATTAAGAGGCATCGGTCTGAAAAAGCTCCGCTACCTCTTTTTGTATTCGTTTATTTATCAGATTTCAGAATCCATCACTTTACTTCCCCATCTAAACGTTCCGGCCGGAATACCTTTTTGCTTTGCCAGGTAGTCTGCCATCAGCTGTATGGGCAAAATCTGAATCAATGGGACAAGATATTCTTCTGTCTTCTCCAATCGTATCAGGAATAATCTTTCGTGTGCTTCAACCCGGCAGTCTTCATCCGTGATCAAGACTGCCATTCCTCCTTTACTTACTATATTTTCTGCCATTTTAATATTCATAACAGATCCGGGACCGGCAGGTGCAAAAATCACCGCATGAAATCCGGGTTCAACCATTTCCAATGGTCCATGCTTAAACTCCGCTTCATCAAATGCCATAGCGGGAAACTTAACAATTTCTCTGAAAAATAAAGCTCCTGCCTGAACGCTTCCCAAAGAATAACCTCTTCCCATAATAGACATAACGGGACAATCCTTTAAAAACTTCTGCATTATCTCGTTCCAATTATATTGCTCAGATAGTGTCTTCTCCATTAAAAATAAACATCTTTTGATTCTTTGCATCATACCAAATGCATTTCCTTCTGCTATAGCAGATGCCAAAAGCATTGAAACACAAATGGAAGCCATATAAGTCCTTGTTGTAACAGCTTCTTCTTCTCCTACGTGTAAAGGAAGTACCAGTTCTCCTTTCGATGCCAGTGTACTTTCCGTTTCATTCGTAATTGCGATTATGGTTACTTCTTCAGAAAGCTGTTCCAGCAGATTTACAATTTCTGCACTCTCACCCGATTGCGAAATCAATATCAGCAAAGTTTTTTTATTCAGGATTTCTTTTTCATAATAAAGCAGTTCCCCTGTTGAAATCACCTGATTATCAATTCCATGCTGTTTTAAAAATATTCCCGCTCCGACAGCACAAAAATGGGAGCTTCCCATACCAGAAAAAATAAGTTTTTCAAATGGCATTCCATACAATTGGTTTATTTTTTCCAGTAATCCGGATTTTTCATAATATTCCAGGCACTGTCCTATCTCATCCGGCTGACTGAGGACATCCTCCATATAATTCCCCACGTTATATCTCCTCCATATTCCTTCCATATCTTACGTAATATCCAGCTGCTTTATTTCCTAAACGAAGTGAATCTCTTAAACCTAATTTATTTATCATTCCACAGCAAAACCCCGCATTAAAATGATCTCCTGCTCCTGTAAGGATTTTAGGTTGTTCAACCTTTTGTGTTTTTTCAACAACCTGTTCCTGTTTCCAATAACACCGTGCGCCTTCAATTCCATGTATTACAATAAGGCAATCCCGTAGCTCTGCCGCCAATATCTTACCGGTCTGTTCCCCTTTTACTTCTATATTCATATATTGCTGTACAAATATCTCTGCTTCTTTATTATTCAGTCCCAGAATTACCTGCTTTCGTTTCCCAAATCTTTTTAACAGGGAGACTAATTCCAAAATATCCTCTCGGCTTCTTGCAGTTAAATCTGCCAAATCAAAAAATAACAATTGCGGCATTTCCTGTTTCATAAGAAAAGGTTCCAGAAAGGCAAGAATATCGTTCATATATAAAAAGGCGCTCCAGTTTACAATCCCTATAAGACTGCATTCTCTCCATATATGTATAACTTCTTCCTGGTTAAATCGATTCTTGAAATTATCGCAATCCAGTTTCATACTTTCCAGTTGTCCCAGCATAAGTTTACCGTTTGAAAATTCCAGGGCTGTACACCGGTTTGACCGGCCAATACTCAGACAATCAACCTTATGATTTAAGTTTTCCATTAAATCTCTGCAATCATCAAATAATCCCATACAAGTAGTCTGAATTCCCAAACTGGCAATTGCTCCTGCCATAAGAGGCCCATTTCCGCCAATCCCTGCTGCAGCAGGCATCAATTCTATATCTGAACTTTTTCCGCAGTTGTTCTGAAGATAACTGCCTAAATCCTCCATTTTATCCCAAAATTCATATCCTTCTTTCGTTCTACGTTTTATCAGCCTGTATATTTCATCCCGATAGCCATCAAAACCAATAAAGCATTTTTTTCTCATATATTTACTGCTCTCTTTCTATCCTTTAACCGATCCTACCATGACCCCTTTTACAAAATATTTCTGCACAAAAGGATATACTACCAGAATAGGCAGCGTAGTTATTACAATGGTTGCCGCGCGTATAGACTGGGAAGGAGGCACGACATCCAGCGAATTATAAGCCTCCGCTCCTAAATCTCCAATACTTGAAGCGGCAGTTATAATGTTTCTCAGAATATTCTGCATTGGCAATAAAGGTGTTTTATTTATATACAGCATGGCATCAAACCAGGCATTCCAATGACTCACTGCATAAAACAGGCCGATTGTGGCAATGGAGGCTTTAGAAAGCGGAAGGACTACCTTGGTTAATATCTGAATATCGTTTGCTCCGTCAATAACAGCCGCTTCTTCCAGACTTTTGGGAATCGCATAAAAGAAATTTCTCATAATGAGCAGATTCCACGTATTAACCAGGCAGGGCAATACCATGGCCCATCTGGAATCAATTAATCCCAACCCTTTTACCAAAATAAAGGTAGGGATTAATCCGCCGGAAAACAGCATCGTAAAAAATACAAAACCCGTTATAACAGTCTTTCCTTTCAAATTGTCTTTGGACAGACCATATGCAAGAGATATAGTAACCATTAGATTCAATCCGGTTCCCACAAATACCCGGAACAAAGTATTACTATAGGCGCGGACTATATTTTTCCCACTGGCAAATAGCATTTTATATGCGGAAAAATCAAATTTTTCAGGAACAATGATAAAGGTTCCTCTTCTTGCAATTTCCGCCTCACTGACAAAAGAGGTCATAACCACTGTAAAAATCGGTACTATAATTAAAAATATAAACAGGCACATCAGCAGGATATCGACAATCTGAAAAACAGCTTCTCCGGAAAGTTTCTTTTTCATTACCAAATCCCCCCTTGTCCCATCTTTTTTGTGATTTTGTTCGTTCCCAATACTAAGATTAATGAAATAACTGATGTAAACAGATTCACTGCTGCCGCAAAGGAATAATTCTGATTCACAACGCCTTCCCTGTATACATAAGTACTTATAATATCCGCTGTAGAATATATTTGGGGAGAATAAAGCAGCAGTACTTTTTCATACCCCAAATTCAAAATACTCCCCACCCTCAGAATTAACATTATAGTAATTACCGGCATTATTCCCGGAATAGTTATACTTACCATTCGTCTTAATACTCCGGCGCCGTCTACCATTGCAGCTTCATACAATTCTTTATCAATACTCATCATCGCCGCAATAAAAACAATACTTTCCCACCCAATGCTCTGCCATACCTCTGAAATCGTATAGATACTCCGAAACCATTCCGGCTGGCCCAAAAAGGGAATTGCTTCTCCTCCAAATGCTGTGACAATTGCATTGACTAATCCGCCATCTACAGAGGTCAGTGTCCTTATCATTCCACAGACAATAACTGCTGAAAGAAAATGAGGCAGGTAAGATACTGTCTGCACTGTTTTCTTAAAAAATTTTCCCTTTAACTCATTTATAAACAGCGCAAGAATGATAGACAGCGGAAAACTCCAGATTAATGAATAGATGCTTAAAAGCAGTGTGTTTTTGATTAATCTGAAACAATAAGCAGATTTAAAGAACTTTAGGAAATGTTTTCCCCCAACCCAATTGGATGTAAAAATCCCCTGGATTCCCCAAAAGGGCTTGTAATCTTCAAAAGCAATAATAATACCAAACATAGGCAGGTAACAAAAAATGATATACCACAGTAAACCGGGCAGCATCAGAAGATAAATAAACCGGTCTCGTTTCAGGTAATACTTTAAGGGCTTTTTTTCTTTTCTTTTCATTGCATTTCTCCCCTAACTATGCAGGCAGCCGGATTAACGGCTGCCTGTTTCTTTTATTCCCCTTTTCCAAATCACTTTTCCTTCAATTGATTATATTGTCTTGTATATTCATTAATATAATCATCGAGCCCCATCTGATAACATTCCTCAATAAATTTATCCCACGTATCAAAAGATCTTGTTCCGTTTACAAATTTAACCAATTCTTCGTCCTTAAATGTATTTAAGTCGTTTAAAGTAGGAATATTTTCAGCAAGTGAAACTGTATCCCAGTTGATTCCGCTTTCAATTCCCGGATTTACAGTGGCGTCAAAATCATCCAAATGCTGCTGCAGCCAGAGATTCTCCATAGTCTGTATACCCTCGTCATCATACTCTGTAGTCTCTATTTCCAAAGGCAGCCCAAGAGAAACAAGAAAATCACGGGCATAGGTAGGGCCTCCTTCTATTGGAAGAACTGCTTTATTTTTCTCTGCGTCCTTGACATCCGGGTTATACTTCCAGTACTTTCCTTCAAGGCCATACATTTCATTTGTATAATTTTCCCACTCGAATGACCATTCCACAAATTTCATAACCGCTTCGGGATGTTTACATTTACTGCTGATAAGCATACCGCTGGTTCCTCCCAGCGCCTTTGTCTGGATTAAATTTCCGTTTGGTCCTGTTATTCCGGGTTCATTAATTCCAAAAACATAGGTGTGTTTACTTCTGTCAAAATCCTTTAAATTTTCTCTTAGAATAGGTTCATTTACCATGATCCTGGAATACCAAATAGCGGATGCGCCTACCGCCCCTTTTGCAATCTGCTGCTTAATCGTATCCACATCCATAGTAAAGCTTTCTTTGTGGATTATCCCATCTTTATACCATTGATTCAGTTGTTTTAAGAAATCAACGTACCCATCAGCAATCCATTCCGGTTTTACCTTTCCATCTGTATCATCCAGCCATTTACCGTTCCCTGTTTTTACATACCCTCCTAGAAAAACAGATTCCACACGATCCAGAACATCTGTAGAACCGCCTTTTTCCAGAATAAGAGGTATCGTTTCCCCATTTCCATAAGGATCTAAATCCTTAATCTTATACAGGTATTCATTCAATTCATCAAAGGTTTCCGGCATTTCCATACCCACCAGATCCAACCAGTCATTTCTTACAAAGACCTGATAAGGTGTGGTATCAGTCATTCTGGGAATTGCCCAGATCGTACCATCCTGGTCGGTAACTCCACTCCACGCCCCCCAGGGCTCCCACAAATCATACAATGCTTTCGCTTCCGGTGCCTTTACATAGTCAGTCAGCGGCAGAATAATTCCGTCTTTGGCATAATCTCCCCAGTTTCCCCACCAGGCGTCAATCTGATCTCCTCCTGCCAGCAGCAGGTTTAATTTTTCAGTAGCAGCCGCTCCATCGGAAGGCGGCATAATTATCTCTACCTTCACCCCGGTTTTCTCAAGAATATAATCCTGCATTTCCTGGTATACAGAAGTATCACTCCCCGCTTCTGCCCCCGCAACAGAAAATGCTCCTGAATTGTTATAAATCACGATTGTTGGCACGTCCTCATCCTTTGCCTGGGTCTCATTCTGCACTTCCGTCTGAGGATTACTGTTTTCCGTATTCTTTTCCCCGGACGGTTCGGTAGTTTCCTGCGCTCCACAGCCTCCCAACATTCCTGCAATCATCGCTGCTGTAACCAACAGTGCCAATCCTTTTTTCCTCTTCATGTAAATACCTCCTCCTCTTTTTCTTCTACCAAATATATCGTTTTAACAGCAACATCTTTACTCTGCCGGCAACACCTCTTTCATATAAAATATAAAGCCCTTTTTCATCTGCACCGATATCCGCATACCCGCCCTTTACGTCTACTTCAAACAAAGGTTTCCATGTAACTGCCTCATCCTGACTTTCATATACCGTCAAATGAATCCGCTCCCCATAAAAACCTGCGGGATCATTATGAGCACAATTTACAAAATATAATTTTTTATCAGTTTTTACCATGCTGCCAAAACAAGTCGGATCCGGCAGAGAGGTTTCAGACCATACCCTGCTAAGCTTAGATAATTGAGCATCCGCAATACCCATTACACGGCATTTTTCAAATCTTTCATTACGGAAATTAAAAAGAAAATTACCGCTGCACATCTGGACGACTGTAGTTTCATTGGCATTTTCAATGCCTTGTGTCACAAAGCCCGGATTCCAGCTGGCTCCCCGATCATCACTGTATATACAGCCTGCTACAGACGGAAAGTGGTTTTTTATCCTTCCTGATTTATCCAAATCCAGTCTTATCTCCCCTTTTGCAAGCCATATGGGAATCACAAGTCTGCCCCGATCTGATACAATCCCATGTCCCGGCCCCGATGCACATACATTCCAGTTCCAGGGCAATGCTCTGAAAGTTTCCGTAATCTCAACAGGTACTCCAAAAGATATTCCTTCATCGCAGCTGCAGCAGTACCATGCTTTCTCATAATCCTGATGGAAAATTAAATGAATTCGCTCCTCGTCCGCAATCAGCACAGGATTACTCCAGGTAACGACTGTTTCTCCCACTTTTTCTCCCAATGACTCATGAGGATAAACCGGACGGCTGAATGTCTTTCCCCCATCCACACTGCGTCTGATTGTGATCCACACACCAGACCAATCATTACCTGCTTCCCGTCTTGATTCACAGGCAGTAATAATAGTCCCCTTCTTCGTTACTACAATGGCCGGTATGCGGTATTCTGTAAAATTTCCCATTCCATATTCTTCTAGTTTTGTTGTATATAAAAGTTTCAATCCAAATCCCCTATATCATCTAAAAGATGTTTTTCCTGCTCTGTAATAGGACTGAACGGAAGCCTGCAGTTTCCGCATGAAATCCCTTTTCGTCCCAATAAATATTTCACTGCGGTTATATCTCTTACACATAACAGCCTGTCAATAATACGGCATGCCTCATGCTGAATAGCTTCTGCTTCCTGCATTTTCCCTTCTCTGTATGCATTAAGGATTCGTTGATATTTTTTCAGCATAAAATTATATGTACTGCCAATCGCCCCATCTACTCCTACCGGGAGAGAATACAAAAATGCCTCATCCTGGCCAAACATAATTTTAAGTTCCGGATAGCTGGTACGTATCCTTTCCAATTCATACAGATTTGAATCCGTATATTTCAGTCCGCCCACCCTGCAGTGTTCCATTATCTGCGCCAGATTGGACGCATTAATTGTCACACCGGAATACTGAGGAAAATTATAAACCACCACCGGTACATCCACCGAATCTGATATAGCCGCATAATATCTGACTATTTCCTCAAACTTAAAGTCATAATAAAAAGGCGGTACACTGGATACGGCACTTGCCCCTGCATTTTGTGACTCTCTGGCAAGGTAAGCCGCCTGTTTCGCTCCAATCTTTCCTACATGGGCTATTACCGGCACTTTTCCATCCACTGTTTCCGCAACAACTGAAGTAATATGAATTCTTTCTTCATCTGTTAACAGAAAGCATTCCCCGGTACTTCCAGTGACATAAAAACCGTCCGCTCCTTCCTCCAATAATAAACTGACAAGCTTTTTCAGCTCTTCATAATTAACATTTCCATCCCGGTCAAATGGTGTTACCAATGCGGGAACAATTCCTTTCAGCTCCATAATTTCCCCTTCTCCATCAATTTTCTTCATTCTGCATTTTTATGTTTTTCACACAAAGCAAATTATCCCATGCAGCTGTACCTATACTGCTTTTTCTTACAATCAGCTTCGGATGTATCAGATGAAAAAGCTCTTCGCTGTTCTCTCCGTCAATCATGCCCTTCAGCATTGTAATTCCCTCCTTTCCCATCTCTACTGCTCTGGGTGATACGGAAGAAAGGGGAACTGATAATCTGTTGCACAGGTTACTGTCGTCATTTCCGACAATTTTCACATTCATACCTGGCTGCAGTCCCCTCTCCTGTAAAATCGCATAGAGCACAGTAGCTGTTGTATCATCAAAGCAAAGTACACCATCCGGATAATCTTCTCTGTCAAAAATAAATTTTATTCGTTCCCTCAGCTCTTCTTCACCATAGTTTCCAAGAATAATTTCCTTTTTCTCCACCTTTTCCGGACTGCTTCTAAGTGCAGTCTCATACCCGTAATAACGTTCTATGGCGGTAGAATACTTTCTTTGTGAAAAATAAGATAGCTTGCGGCATCCCTGATCTATCAAATGCCTGGCTGCCATGAATGCACCATAATAATTATTAACTCCGATGAAAGGAACATCCAGGCCATCAATACTCCTATAACAGATTACAAACGGCACATTTCTTTTTTTTAACTGTAAAAAAGAATCAAAGCTTTGTTCGGAATTAATAATAGGAATAATGATACATCCATCTGCCTGCATATCTATCATCCTGAGAACATTGCTTCTCTGACGCTCCGGAGAATTATCGCTGCTGGAGAGAACTACATTAATGTTGTGGGCAGAAGCAAACTGCTCGATACCGGAAATAAACTGGGGATAGATATCTCCCATAATAGAAGGTAAAATCACTCCCACATTAAGCATCTTCTGCAAACGTCTTCCTGATATATAGGTCCCACTTCCTTTAACAGAACGAAGATATCCTTCTTCTTCCAGCTCTGATACCGCCTTATCAATAGTATTACGTGCCACTTCAAATTTTCTGCTCAAAAAATTTCGTGAAGGTATTTTGCTGCCGGCCTTTAAACCTGAAATTGTTCTGATTATTTCTCTTTTTACTTCCTGATATCTAAGCGGCATTTTGTATCCTCTTTCTTAAAGCGCAAAAATATTGTGCATATCGCACATATTTATGCCATATTTTCCCACTGTTTTTATATATTTTTCTTACAATGTAATTCTAATCAAAGAAGGTGAGGACGTCAATAAGTTCGGCGTTTATTACGCATCTTCTTTTATTATTGAGCATATCTGTAGTATTCTACATCTTTTTAAGCATCTTTTCAGCATATAAAAAGGCCGATATCCGCCGTTTATTTGCGGCGGATATCGACCCTTCTATATGATCTTTAGCTGATTGCTTATTTATTTTTAAGTATTTCCAAAAGGTAGCGTTTATGATACTTAAGCTGCACATACCGCATAATCTTACTGTAATACACCGGATTCCCTATTCCTCCCAGAATTCCTATAAGCGGAAGCCCCTGTATAAATTTTGCCAGCAGCATATCCAGTGCAAATACATCAGCCGTCTTACCGATTTGCAGAAAGAGGTCAGCTTCTGTATGCTCTGTATTCTTACTCTTCACCAGGAACATATCAACTTCATTATTTGTCTTAATCCATTCTTCTCCCTGAGACATTGAGGCTTCCATCATCTTAAGAATCAGCAGTTTTTCCTCCGGAGTATCGTAAGTAAATCCATAATGCAGTGCCGTTTCATAAATACCTCTTAATATAAAACCAATAAAAATCACAATATCGGGAAGCCCGATCCCCAACGCGCCTAATCCGATTCCTTCTGCACAGGTAACCGCAATATCCCTGACCTCCGATGCGCTTGCCTTTCGGCGAAGCTGTTTCAGCTCCCTCCGGGTACCTTTGAGCTCAACAGCATAATTCTGAACTTCATAATCTTTTATAAGATTTTCCTTTGAAATCGTTTTTCTATAACTCCCGTGCCCTGCTCAAATACGATGGAAAATGCCTTGCCAAATGCGGTACGCAGGTTTTCATATAACTTAGCCGAAATTTTCTGTTCCAATTTTTCTTTCCATACAAAAACAGAAGGCCCGTCGGCAGTTTTTCTTAATACTGCTTTTTTCAGCCGTTCCTCCTGTTTTGCTATATACATCAATTCTTTTTCACAAGATATTTTTATTCTGCTGCTTTCACGTTGAAAAAACATGGATACCTCAAGTTATATTCATATTAGGGACACCTTACACCTTAAACCGGTACCCAACTCCCCATAATCGCAAACGATTTGGGTCTCACCTTACACCTTAAACCGATACCCAACTCCCCAAATCGTTTCAATATACTGGGGATTTGCCGTATCCGCCTCAATCTTCTCCCTGATTTTCTTAATATGCACCGTAACGGTAGCGATATCCCCGATAGAATCCATATCCCAGATTTCCCGAAACAATTCTTCCTTGGTAAACACATGATTGGGATTTTCCGCCAAAAATGTAAGCAGATCAAATTCCTTCGTGGTAAATGCCTTTTCTTCACCGTCAATATAAACCCGCCTTGCGGTCTTATCAATGCGTATCCCGCGGATTTCCACGATATCATTGGTTTTCTGCTGGGAACTTACAAGCCTTGTATAACGGGCCAGATGAGCCTTTACCCTGGCAACAAGCTCACTGGGGCTGAAGGGCTTCGTCATATAATCGTCCGCGCCAAGGCCCAGACCCCTGATTTTATCAATATCATCCTTTTTCGCAGATACCATGAGTATGGGAATATTCTTCTCATCACGGATACGGCGGCAGATTTCAAAGCCGTCCATTCCGGGAAGCATCAAATCCAGGATAATGAGGTCATAATCTGAGCTTACAGCCCGTTCCAGCCCTTTATCCCCTTCATGTTCTATTTCCACCTGAAAGCCTGACAGCTCCAGATAATCCTTTTCCAGATCTGCAATTGCTTCTTCATCTTCAATAATTAATATCTTATTCATTTTCTTCTGCCTCCCTGTATTTTCTGATTACGAAATGTAAACAGGTTCCTTCTCCTTCCTTACTGGTTGCCCAGATGTAACCTCCATGGTCTTCAATTATTTTTTTAACGATTGACAGGCCGATACCGCTGCCTCCCATGGCGGAATTGCGGGATGCGTCCGTGCGGTAGAAACGTTCAAAAATATTTCCCAGATCCTTGGCCGCTATTCCCTTTCCATTATCATCTATTTCCACCCGGATGGAATCTACCTCATCCAGGATTCTTATATTGATAATACCCTTAGGTTTATCAATGTATTTAATGCTGTTTCCGATAATATTGTTGATTACCTTCTTCAGCTGTTCCGGATCCGCAATAATCCGGGTATCGGGATCCACCAGATTGGAATAATTCAGTTCGATGTTTTTAGACTCCAGGTCAAGCCCCACATCTTCAACACAATCCTGAAAAAATTCCGCCACATTAATCCGATGGAAATTATAAGGAATTTTGTTGCTGTCAATTCCCGAATAATAGGTCAGTTCATTGATCAGCCGGTTCATATCATTGGCTTTATTATAAATTGTTTTAATATAACGGTCTATTTTTTCCGGAGTATCCGCCACGCCGTCCATAATTCCTTCCACATAACCCTTGATAGCCGTAATGGGAGTTTTCAAATCATGGGAAATATTGCTCACCAGTTCCTTGTTCTGGCGTTCATTCTGTATCTTCTCCTCCGTGGACTCCTTCAGACGCAGGCGCATATCCTCATAATTACGGTACAGCTCCCCGATTTCATTGGTATCCTCCGAAGTGAGGGTATACTCAAAGTTCCCTTCGGCTATATTCTGCATGGCCACGTTCAAACGGTTGATAGGTGCAAATACACTTTTATATATCCATTGGGTGAGAATAATACTTGTTACAATGAGAATAATTACAATAGCAAAAAACATATAGATAAGAAGCGCCTTGGAGATAACGCTGTTCACTCTTGTAATGATAAAAACGCTTCCCTCCGAACCATCCGAGAACCGGAAGTCAATCTGCTTCACCAGCTTCTGCATATCATTATAGTAATAACCGGCATTGGTGTCCCGGCTTTCAAATCCATAGGAAGGCAGCCTGCCGAAAATTTTCTGGGTCGCCGTTTCATTCCCCGAATAATATATGCCTGTACCTTTTCTTACTAATATATAGGAAGAACGTTTGAAAGCATCTTCATTCATTGCCGCAAGATATTCTTTATCCTCCAGCCTGGACGGATCCGTTTCCGCAAGCTGCTCAATGTCACAAAAAATATCGTCGGTAATATCGCTGAAGGAAGCGAGAGAATCAGACATGGTACTGTAGTCCGTAGTTTCAAACCCATAACTTAAATCAGAATTGTGTATTAAAACAGCGCCGATAGCCAGGAATGCTATCGCCGACAGAAGCAAAGGCAACAGGATTACAGTTAAAAATGTGATAATTAACTTCGTTCTGAATTTCATTGTTATTATTCCTATCCTTCCCTGCATATCCGATTGGTTTCTGTCCTGCCAGCAGGATGCAGCGCTTTTCGGACACTGCTGCTGTTCATCCGGAAAAGCACATCTTGTGAACATTATATCATATTAAGAAATCCTAAATATAAAAACGGCAAAATAAATTTATAAAAAAAGTATAAAGATATTGACAAAAAGAATATGCTTTGATATAGTAACAGTAACAGTTATCGTTTTCAACAGAAAGGAGGCGTGAGATGACGCTGAAATACAGCCGTCAACGGGAAGCCATCAAAGATTTCCTGATGACAAGAAAGGACCATCCGACGGCAGATGTAGTTTACAGCAATGTGAGAACAGAGTTTCCTAACATCAGTCTTGGTACTGTGTACCGAAATCTTACGCTGCTGGCAGATCTTGGTGAAATTGCAAGATTACGCGTCGGTGACGGTGTCGACCATTTTGACGCAGACACCAGTCCTCATTATCACTTTGTCTGCAGCGACTGCGGAAATGTGATTGATTTAGACATGGACAGCATCGACTATATCAACCAGACAGCCGCTAAAAACTTTAACGGACAGATAACCGGCCATATCACTTATTTTTACGGCCTGTGTCCCCACTGTAAAGAGAAAAAGCTGAAAGCTCTCTCTTAAGTTTCAAACAGCCATCCACAACTCCCGAATAACCGGCGAGTTGTAACAAAATAAAATCATTTTAAATTAAAAGGAGAAAAAGATTATGAAATTTGTATGTCAGGTATGTGGTTATGTTTATGAAGGCGAAAAAGCACCGGAGAAATGTCCTGTTTGCGGAGCTCCCGCAGAGAAATTCACCGCACAGAGCGGAAAAATGGAATGGGCTGCTGAGCACGTTGTAGGTGTTGCTCAGGGTGCAAGCGAAGATATTATGGAAGACCTGAGAGCTAACTTCGCAGGAGAATGCTCCGAAGTAGGTATGTACCTTGCTATGGCAAGAGTAGCTCACAGAGAAGGATATCCTGAAATCGGACTTTACTGGGAAAAAGCTGCTTATGAAGAAGCAGAGCATGCTTCCAAATTTGCTGAACTGCTTGGCGAAGTAGTAACTGATTCCACAAAGAAGAATCTGGAAATGAGAGTAGAAGCAGAAAACGGCGCAACTGCAGGTAAATTTGACCTGGCTAAGCGTGCAAAGGCTGCTAACCTTGACGCTATCCATGATACCGTTCATGAAATGGCAAGAGACGAAGCTCGTCACGGCAAGGCATTCCAGGGCTTACTGGAGAGATACTTCGGCAAATAATTATAAGAACTCCTCCAAGAGATCTATATAAACTACACAAAAGACATCCCGGTTTCCGTTGGAAACCGGGATGTCTTTTATTTTTTCGTTTGTGTCACATGATTAATGGAACAACAAATATAAAAATAAAACTATATTATATTTACTCAAAATGTTGATGCAAATATGTTGCTTTCTGATATAATAATAGTAAGAAATATTGAAAGGAGGAGAAATGTATGCCAGCAATAAATGTTAATATTCAGCCGGAAGTAATTCATTGGGCACTTAGCCAAACTCAAGAATCCAAGCTGGGTGATAAGCTTATGAAAAATATTAAGCATTGGCTTGATGGCACCAAAACGCCTACTTTCAATCAAATAGAGGATTTCAGTAAAAAATCCAATATTCCGTTAGGATATTTCTTTTTGCAAACACCTCCCAAAGAATATATACCATTGTTAGAATACCGAACAGTTGATAGTATTCAGTCTGCCAATCCAAGCCGTAATTTAATTGACACTATCCATGAGATGGAAGCCGTCCAGGACTGGATGATCAGCTACAGAAAGGACATGGGATTTGACGTATTGCCAATAGTAGGAAGTATGAAGGGAAGTACTGACATAACGGCAATTGTTGATAAGATTCGTGCTGATTTGGAATTAGATAAGGCATGGTTTGAAAAATGCAATAATATACCCAATGCTTTTAATTATATGAGAGGCCTGTTGGAAGAAAACGGTATTGTTGTGATGATGAATGGTGTCGTCAATAAAAATACACACAGAGCACTGAATGTGGAAGAGTTCCGTGCCTTTACTTTGGTAAATGAATGGGCGCCGCTTATTTTTATTAATGCCGCTGATTCTCAGGGTGCGCGTTTATTTTCTTTATTTCATGAAATTGTTCATATATGGCTGGGCGAAGATGATTTATATAATGATGTGAGAAACAGTCCTGACAGCATGAAGCAAATAGAATTTATATGCAATGCTGTCGCAGGCGAATTAATGGTTCCTCAAAAAATTTTTCTTTATAAATGGAATCAAACTGCCGCGGAAGATTTATTTCAGCGGATAAAAACCATCTCTAAATACTTCCTTTGCAGTGAAATTGTAATTGCAAGAAAGGCTTTAGATAACAAAAAAATTACTAAGTCCGCATATGACCAAATTGTGGAAAACGCATTGAATGCATATAAGGCAGCCAAGGAAAATAAAGAATCCGGCGGTAACTACTATAATACAATGACTTCCAGACTTGACCGATGTTTTATCAGAGCTTTATGTGAAAGTATAAATATGGGAAGAACTTCTTATACAGAAGCTTATCGGTTAACAAATACCAGCCGTAAGACTTTTTCAGAAGTGGCTGATCGTCTGGGAGGTGCAGAATGGTAGAGGCTACTGAAAAATTTTTAGTTGATTCTAATTCCTTTATGACACCCTTTCGATTCTACTATGCCTTTGATCTGATCCCATCTTATTGGAAAGAGTTATCGAATCCTCTCATATCAAAATATTTGGTCGTGTTAGATATGGTAAAAGATGAGATTGATACCGGACAAGATGATTTATCCCGTTGGCTTGATGGAATAGAAAATCTGCAGATATGCCCACACGTAACTCCTGAAATTATAACCAAATATCAGGAAGTACTGCAGTATATTGTAAATTGCGGATTTTATAAAGAATCCGCTTTACATACATGGGCACCAGGACATATCGCAGATCCATGGCTTATCGCTGCCGCTTCTGTTCATGGATACACCATTGTTACTGAGGAAGTCAAATCTGGTGGCCTTAGTAAAAAAACACCTAATAAAAATGCAAAAATTCCGGATGTCGCTGCCGCCTTTGGAGTGAGGACACGGAATCTATATGGTATGATGCGTCAATTAGGAATTAAAATTTAAACTTTATCATGAGACAAGACGGATATTTCACAGTAAACGTGATTTATCTGCCTTGTTTTATAATACATAGAATTTTCTCATCACTAAACGGGCAAAGACTAGTAAGCCCTTCTTATCAGTGCAGAAAGTGCATTCCACACACAAACAGGAGTAAAAATGAAAAAACAAAGAATCCGGGATTATTCCATCACCCCGGGCTGCATGCAGCCCGGCCCGCTCAACAAAATAACCGATGTAAAGGGCGTTCTGGTAGGCCATTCCACTATTTCCACCCCGGAAAACAAAACCGGAGTTACCGTCATTCTTCCCGGCACGGAAAACCCATTTCTGTCCAAGCCTGTAGCCGCAGGTTTTGTCCAAAACGGCTTCGGCAAAACCTGCGGGCTTCCCCAGATAGAGGAACTGGGCTGTCTGGAAACTCCGATCGCTCTCACCAATACCCTGAATGTCGGCCTGGTGTCCGACGCTCTGATCTCCCATACTATTCAAAGCTGCGAAAAAGAAGGATTAACCGTACATTCCGTCAATCCGGTAGTAGGAGAATGCAACGACAGCCGCATCAATAACATCTGCCGCCGGGCGGTAAATGAATGCCATGTAAAAGAAGCCCTGGAGCATGCCTGCGCGGATTTCGAAGAGGGTTCCGTGGGCGCCGGAAAGGGCACGGTCTGCTATGGCTTCAAGGGCGGAATCGGAAGCGCCTCCCGGCTCATTCCCCTGGACGGGAAAATCTATACCCTGGGCGTTCTTGTACAGTCCAATTTCGGCGCAACCCCGTATTTTACCATACAGGGAAGAAAAGTGGGAGAAGAGCTTCTTAACGCTACCGACAATTTTACCAAAGTGATTCCCACCGCAGACGATCAGGGTTCCATCATGATGATCATAGCCACGGATCTTCCCGTTTCCGACCGGCAGCTGAAACGCATCATCCGGCGCGCCGCCAACGGCCTGGCCTGCACCGGATCCTATACCGGGCACGGCAGCGGGGAAATCATGATAGGCTTCACCACCGCCAACCGCATTCCCGCAGAATCCGAAAAATCCGTCCTGACCCAGAGCATTCTTTCCGAACCGGCCCTGGATCACGCCTTCCGCGCCGTGGGAGAAGCCACCGAAGAAGCGGTGCTTAATTCCATGATAATGGCCGATACCACACAGGGGGCCGACGGCAGAACCTATTACAGTCTCCGTGAATTCGCCTCCTATCTGATACCGGCCGCATTATAGCTTCCGGGCGGCCGAGGCGCTGCCGTCCGGATAAATCCTGAATCGTTACGCCAGGCTTCTCTGCCCTGTCAGTCATTTATATTCCAAACTTCACAAAATGCCATTTATCAGTCAGGGTAAAAGACGGGGCATCCGGGGCATCTGCAAATCCTTTTTCCCCGCTGTACTGCATGGGGCTTGTAAGATGCCGGTCCCCATCTATGTGGTGATGAGGTCCATAAGTATTAAAGGTACTGGGAATCAGTCGGATGACCGTCCGATGTATCCCCTGTTTTATCCCCGCCAGCTCCCATTCCGGCCCCCAGCAATATCTAAGCTGCGTATCCCCGTCAAGCATAACTGCCATGCAGTCCGCATGCAGGCCGGTTTTATCAAATCTCAGTTTCCCATCCGCTCCTGCAAAATGCAGACTCTCCATTTCCACATAGGTTCTGCAGAAAGGAAAACCAGACGCGCACAAATCCCTGACATCCACCTCATCCTCCCGGATATCCGTCAGATAAAAGTCACCGGCGGTTTCCCACTGATGCCGGTCTTTCTCCCTGAAACCCTCAGTGCTTTTCACCCCGAAATTCCCTTCCAGATATACAAAGGGAGCGTTCTCCCCTTCAGGACATGCTTCCCAGCGCAGACTGATTTCCCCATTTTTGAGAAAAGACTTTTTCACGGAATCAGGAATTGTATAAACGACATTTCCTTCTTTTTCTTCTCCGATCAGTTGAGTTTCTCCTGCCCGGATGCCCTCCAGGGGATCCAGGGAACGGATGCGCCATTCTCCTTCAGTATCTTCACATCCCCGCCAGGGAATATGGCATTCCTTCTCTTCCAGCAGAATTTGATTGCCGCCATGGCCTGTATAATGCCACTGCCATTCCCCGGCTTCATACCAAATCCCGGCCGCTTTTGCCTGTTCCCGGATCTGTTCTTCCAGAAACCACGCGCCATCCCCGCATATGACCGCGGAATAAACAGCCTTCCCTATCCGCAGGACACCATCCTCCACATGTCCATGTTCCTCCAATATCCGTTCACTTGTAACATCAAAAGGAATCCCCTGTTCATAGCAATGCTCCGCGAACCGGGAAAAAGCCCGGCTTATCTTTCCGCTCCGGCTGTCCGGTGTCCCGCTTCCGTTATGCTCGTTAAGAGCTATGGCATCAGCAGGATCAAACTGCGCCTGCACTCCTCTTTCCGGCGCAACCAAAAGCACCGGCCTTGGTTTGTGAAGCCGATTATCCCATTTGCGGTATAATTTACCGAATACGGCTGAAGCCGCGTCCTTCCAGGACAGCCCTCGTGGAATATTCGGAGGCCAGTCCCGTACCGAAGCGCTGTCCGCCTGATACTGCCACAGATGAAAAGCGATGGTATCAATGCCGCTTTCCGCCAGCCAGTCCACGTAGTTTTCCAGATCCGCGGGCGACAGACCCCAGCCGCTTCCTCCCAGGGCCTCCGCCATACAGCGTCCGTCTGAAAACTGTCTGCTCAAAGAAGAAACGGTCCTTGGATAATAATGGTTTCCGGGATAACGCTCCAGCGCATCCACGGCGGGCACATTGATCTGTTTCAGGTTCTGATAAAGGGAACCGCTGCAGGACGTTTGAAAAAACAGAGTTTCTTCTCCCTTCAGATGCGCGGTATACCGCTTTCCATGGGCTTCGCACCACTGATTCACAGGTTTGTAAAAGGCATCCGACAGAATGTCCCCTAATATCTTCCAATAAGCAAGCCGTACTTCCTCATACCCTTCCCCTTCTGTAAACAGCAGCTTCCAGTCATCCCTGAGCTTCCTGCCCCGAAGCTGTCCATAGACTTCCTCCGCCTCAGGGCACCAGGGAATTCCTCCCATATTTACAGATACGCCGTGTCCGTCCAGAAAGCCCACCTCATCACTGAAAAATCCGGTAACACAGGAAAAGGCCTCTTCCGACAGTCCTTTCCGGTATCCATCATAAGTATACTCGATGAAATATGCCATTTCATCTCTCCGGAACGTATTAAACCCGGCTTTCCCTTCCAGCACCACTTCTCCGTTACGGTAATTGAGCCACTCACACCGGCTGTCCGGGAAATGCTCCAGCACATGGCCGTCCGCACTTCCGGAGGGCCATCCGTTCTCATCATAGATCCAGAATTCCATTTCCAGCTGTCCGGCGTACAGGATGATTTCCGACAGAATATCCAGATAGGCGCCGCTCATATAAGCGGGCCTTCCCGGATAATATCTGGGATGAAAAACCGTTCCCCGAAGGCCCATTGCCTTCATTTCCTCAAGCTGGCCTTTCAGGACAGACAGCTTCAGTTCCCCGTTAATCGCCCAGAAGCTTAACAGCTTCAGGCAGTTGCCCGTATATTCCATAAACTCTTCTATCCTTCTGCCCGTTTATATAATTATTACGACGATACGCTGCGCAGTTAATTCAGGAACCGATCCACGATCTGCTGCCGGTATTTAGGCGACAGCGAAGAGAAAAAGGCGGAATAGCCGGTCACTCTTACCACCAGATCCGGATCGCTGTCCGGATCCGCATGGGCCTTCAGCAGCCGATCCTTCGTCAGGCAGTTCAGATTAATCAGTGTCCCTCCCATATGGTTATGGGTATGGATCAGTGTTTCCAGCGCTTCCACGCCGCCCTCCTTGGTTATCATGGAATTGTCCACGTCCAGATGGAGCGGTGAAGAATTCCCGAAGCCCGGCTGCAGCTTCGCCACCGTATTCGCTTTCAGGGAAGGGGAAAAGGTATGCAGGCCATTGGCAAAGCCCGGATCCGGTTCATTGGAATGAGAAATGGGATCCCCGTATTTCCTTCCGTTCGGCGTGGCAGGGAGGGTTTCCCCATACCTGACAATATCCCCATGGGAAAACATACCCGCAATAACCTTTAAACGGTGCCTGGGTGTGGGTTCGTCCATGCAGAGACTCACAAATAGATCCCTTACCTTTTCCGCCCACTTCATGGAAGGAGAATGAGGCGCGCCGAGCCTGTCAATGTTCTTAAGCATGAGACGGATTCTTTCATATCCTTCAAAATCCGCATCCAGGGCGGCGTACAGCTCACGGAAGGTGAGAACCTTTTCTTTTTCGATTCTCTGCTCAATGGCTCCGAAGGAATCCGCTACGGTAGCCAGGCCGATCCCATCAATATTCAGATCAATGATATCCACGCCTCCTCTGGCACAGTTCAGCCCCCGTTCCACCGGGCCGTGCATGAACAGATTCAGGATGATTTCGGGCGTATCCTCGGAAACATGCTCATAATGCCAGTCATAGCCTTCTTTGATGCAGTCCACCATAATGGTAAGATGCTTTGCAAAAAGCTCCCAAAGCGTATCCGTCCCCTGCTGTTCCATTCCCTTCATCTCTTCCATGGCCTGATACAGAGCCATGGGCATATTGATCCGGGTCACGTCCTGCAGAGGATATTCCACACCGGGGATCGCCGTCCAGTTACAGCCGGATTTGATACGCATACGCGCCAGCTCCTCCGGAAACCCGTTCTTTACAAAACCCTCTTCACAGCCCACATTACAGGAGTAGCAGACACCGGTTCCATCCTCCATGTTATATTCCAGCGACCGGCGCAGAAGCACTTCGTTCATGGAATCATGCACACGGATCGCCACATTGGAAGGAATTTTCAGATAGTGCACCGCATCCAGAATCAGGAAGCTGACACGGCTTGCCAAATCCTGATCCCCGGCAGGCGTAAGCCCGCCAATCTGGGAATAATGGGTGTCGTTAAAGAACAGGCTGGCAAAATACCAGACAGCCTCTTCATCGGTAAGCCCGAAGCTTTCCTTATCTTTTTCATAGTAAGGGCGGAACAGCTCATCCATCTGTCCCAGCGCGCCTCCGGCATAATACATTCTGTCAATGCACTGGAAATGAGCCGTAAACTGACATGCCTCCCGAAGTGTCTGGGGCGGGTTTTCCAGCAGCCATTCATTACAGTCCGCCACCTGTGTATAGTGGATCCTCAGCTCTTCCTCCGCAGCATTTTCAGCCAGTCCCCTTGTATAATCCACATGGCGCTTAATCCATTCCAGAACACCCAGAAGCAGCTGTTCCTCTCCTTCATAAAAAGAGACGTCACCATGGATATTCAATTTCTTATAATATCTTACCTTTTCCAGAAGGCCTTTCCATCCCAGCTGAAGACCTATGGTGAGATCCGGGCAGAGATGGTTCATCCCTCCGCAGCCGTGCTGCAGGATATTATACTTTTCATATATGGGGAAAAAGTGTTTCGGCTCGTTTTCCTCCCGGAATCCTATTTCCATCCAATTGGAAAGATTGCCGGGCCAGCAGGTGGCCAGCGCACTGGAAGGATTGCTGTATACCGGCATCTCATTCAGAATTTTCCTGTAATTGTCTCCCAGCATTTTCATCCCGTATACCCTGCCGTCCTCATGGGTAATGGGTTCAAAGGTAAAATCAGGAAAATACAGGAATCCATGATCATCGATATCCAGATAGCCGAAATGATCTATTTTTTCTTTATTTATTCTTATTTTATCCTGATGCAGCTGCTCAATCTTCCTCTCGATACGGGGAGAAAGAACCGTTTTTTCCGTATTTATCATAATCGCTCCTATCCGCGCAGTAAATGCGCAGCTCTGTCTGAACTGCTATTATACTCTTCCATTTCTTCCGCTCCCAGCTCCCGGAAGCTTTCCTGGACGATCGGTTCCAGCAGAAGATCGCCCTTTCCCACACCCATCCTGTGATAAGCCAGGAGTTCTATATCACGAATTCCGTTGTCCCACAGGAAACGCTTCATAAAGGGAAGCTCTGATGCATTCAGCTCCTCCACAACCGGAATCCGGATCCGGATATCCTTTCCCGCCTGTGCCAGCCGCACCAAGTTATCCTTGATCCGTTCATTTGACACTCCTGTCAGTTTCCTGTGAACCTCCTCATGAAAGGCCTTCATATCATAAAGGAACAGATCCGTATAGGGCAGAATCCGCTCAAAGTCCTCGAAAGGCACATTTCCCGCGGTATCCACGGCGGTATGAATTCCTTTTTCCTTCAGGCGCCGCAGCACCTCTTCCAGGAAATCAAGCTGGAGCATGCATTCCCCTCCGGAAAAAGTAACGCCGCCTCCGCTTTCCCTGTAGTAAGGAAGCTCCTCCAGAAGCTCCTCCAGAAGCTCCTCCGCCGTGATTTCATAGCCGATCCTGCTGAGCGCCCTGGCATAGCAGCCTCTGGTACAGCTTCCGCAGTCCCGACAGTTCCTCCGGTCATATACGAGTCCCCTTCCGGGATCCGGAAGGAGGCAGCCGCCCGGACAATTCTCCACGCAGCTGCCGCAGCCTATGCATTTTTGTTTATCAAAGGCAAGCTGGGGCCGTTTTTCATAAGACTCCGGATTATGGCACCAACGGCATCTCAGATTGCAGCCTTTGAAAAAAACAGCAGTCCTCACTCCGGGACCGTCAAAAACAGAGAACCTCTGTATATTAAAAATGACGGCCGTGGTTTGTTTATTATCCAAGCACATTCTTTACAGCCCTTTCAAAATCTTCCTTCAGAAGATCGGCGCCTTCCAATCCGATATGCAGGCGCACCAGTCCCTTTTTCATCGTTTCGTTATCCTGCTCCAAATCCGCTCCCACCGGGGAAATCAGGCTTTCAAAGCCTCCCCAGCTGGGGCCTCTGTGGAAAAATTCCAGCTCCCTCACAATTCTTTTTATCTGTTCTCCGGGAAGATCAAACACCACGCTCATCAGCCCGCTGGCCCCTGTCATCTGCTTCTTTGCCAGTTCGTACTGTGGATGTGTCTCCCACCAGGGATAAATCACTTCTTTTACAACAGGAAGCTCCTGGAAATAGGCCGCCATCTCCATGGCATTTACCATATGCTGCTTCATACGTACCGGAAGAGTACGTATCCCGCGCAGCATCAGCCAGGAATCAAAAGGGCTCATGACAGCGCCGAACAGTTCCCTTTCGCTCTGGGCAATTTGATCTATTTCCTCTTTGCGGCCAATCACCACACCGCCGATTATATCACTGTGCCCGCCCAGATATTTGGACGCGGAATGCACCACCATATCGATGCCGAAAGTGAGGGGCTTCTGAAAAATCGGTGTACAATAGGTGTTGTCAATCACCGTGGCCGCATGGTGCCTTTTGGCGATTTCCGCTATTTTTGACAGATCCTGTACCAGGAAAAGATAGGTGGAAGGGCTTTCCAGATAAATCAAATCCGTATTTTCCCGAATCGCCCCTTCTATCTCTTCCGTATCGGTGCCCTTCACAAAGGTAACCTCCACGCCGAAACGCTTCATATACTCCGCCAGGAAACGGTGGGCAGGGCCGTAAATACTGGCAACTGCCACAACGTGGCTGTCCTTTTTCAGATAATGCATCATTGCTGCGCTGATGGCTCCCATACCGGAGGAAAAGCATTTTGCCGCCTCTCCCTGTTCCAGGGCCGCCACCTTATTTTCCACAATCTCCGTGGTGGGATTGGACACCCTCGTATAAGCATAACGACCTTCCCTGTCCCCTTCGTTTCCCTCACATTCCGTAAACAGGGAACTCTGGAAAATAGGCGGTGTCACCGCACCTGCAAAACGGGAAGGATCTTCACTATAGTGGGTACATATTTCTTCTGCTCTCATTTATCAGCCCTCCTGCCCGCGGATTCTCCGCAGACGTAAATTCATTCTATTCCTTCACTGCCCCTGCAATATTCTCCACAAAGATTTCTTTCATGAAACCGAAGAGAAGGATGGCCGGCAGCATGGCAATCAATGTTCCCGCGGCGACATTGCCCCAGTTGATGTCATATTTTCCGATCATGGAATATATGGCAACCGTCAGTGTTTTCTTGCTGTTGGCATTAATATACAGCACGGATGTATACACATCATTCCAGCAGGCAAGGAACACAAAAATAAATACCGAAAACAGCCCTGACTTCGCAAGGGGCATCACAATCCGGAAAAAGGTTTTTATCCTTCCGCAGCCGTCAATCAGCGCCGCTTCCTCCAGCGCTTTGGGAATCCCCTTCATAAATCCGATTAACAGGATCGTCCCGAAGGGAATCTGCCCTCCTACCAGAATAATAATTACCGTGGTAAGCCTGTTGATCATCCCCATCCTTGACATAAGGATATATAAGGGGGCAAACCCCACCGCGGTGGGCAGCATCTGGGTCATCATAAATACCATGAATATCAGCGGTTTCGACTTGAACTCCATACGGGAGAGTATGTAAGAAGACATTCCCGCAATCAATACCACCAGGCAGGCCCCTGCCAGAGCGATAAAGAGACTGTTCAAAATATAAAGCCCGAAATTGCCCATCTCGATTACTTCCCTGTAATTATTCAGGCTCGCTTCCCTCGGCAGATAATGGACCGGAAATTCATACAGCTCCTTGCTTCCCTTCAGGGAAGATACCAAAAGCCAGAAAAAAGGAAATACCGTAAAAAGAAAGAACAGGGCCAGCAGAATATACTTCATTGCCGTGAGCACTGTTTTTTGAATCATTTTTCCCGCCATTATTCGTCACCGCCTTTCAGGGTATTGGTGCAGGCAATATAGATTCCCGTACAAACCAGGGTAACAAGCCAGAGGATAACGCCGGCTGCGGATACCAGGCCGTAATCATTGCCCTTTACCACCTCCGTCATGATATAACTGGATGCAATATGGCTGCTTCCTGCCGGCCCGCCCTGGGTCATACCGAAAATAAGATCCGGCGCGTTGATGGTCTGCACCGCCCTTAAAAGCACCATGAGCAGCAGTATGACACGGATGGAGGGTAAGGTTATGTAAAAGAATTTCTTTAACGGTCCGGCCCCGTCAATGGCCGCCGCCTCATACATATCCTGGGGAATGGTTTTCAGCGCCGCCATAATGATAATGGCGAAGAAGGCCATACCGGTCCATACCTTGGCCACAATTACACAGGGGAGGGCATAATCCGGATTGGATAGGAAACCAACCTGCCTTTCCACAATTCCAAGCCTCATCAAAATGTCATTGATCACACCGTTGCTTCCGTTGAACATCCATTTCCACATGATACCCACCATGAAGCCGGAAAGAGCCCAGGGCATGAAAACCACACACTCATACAGCTTTTTCCCGAAAAAGGGCTTCTGCAGAAGAAGGGCGATTCCGAAGCCCAGCAGGAACTCAATAGCCACACAGCAGAACACCCATATAACCGTATTTTTCCAGGTTCCCAGATACGTTATATTGTCAAACAGATTACGGTAATTATCCAGTCCGATAAACTTTTTACTGAAAATATTATAGGATTTTACATCCTGGAATGACATGACTATTCCATCCACAGCAGGGTAATACAGCATGACCAGAATCATGAAAAGCCCCGGCAGAAGAAACAGGGCTATGAACAGTCTGTCTCTCATTTTTTTGGATAGCTTGTTTTTGCTTGGCCGCATAATTTCCTTCCCTTTCCGAAAAAGCACACCCTGCGGGTGTACCGGGAAGGCTGCCTCAGACTGTAAACAGCCCGGACAGCCTTCCTAACTTTTACTTATCTTATTTATTGAATCTTTCTTTTACCCATTCACTGTCCTGTGACCAGCTGTAGAAGGCGCCCAGCTTGGCTGCACAGTCTTCCGGGCTGATTTTCCCGAGAAGCATCTCCTGTACCAGGCTGTCTGCGGCAGCTCCGAACTGGGAAATCTGCTCCAGCTCTTCTTTGGATGCAAATCTTCTTTCGCCGTAATCCACATAGCCTACATAGGAATCCGGATCCGCAGCCATGTCCATATAACACTTATAGTAACCTTCGCTGAAGAAAGGATCCTCCTGAGCGGTGGTATGGATGGGGATATTACCGTTTTTCTTACAGAAGGTCGTATTTCCTTCCACGGAAGAAAGGGTCTTGATTACTTCCCAGGCCGCATCCTTATTCTTGGAGTTTGCGGCAATGCCCCAGCCTGCAAAGCCGGCAGGGAAAAGAGCCTGTCCGCTGGGTCCTACGGGCAGAGGAGCCACATCCCAGGTTCCTTCTTCCATATATTCCTCACAGGTTGCAACTACTTCGGGATCCTGGATAAGCATAGCGGTTACTCCTGAATAGAAGGCTTCCACCATTTCAGGATATCCCCATGCGATTGAATCGGGATGGGAACCGTCTTCATAAAGTTTTTTGTAGAAATTCAGCGCATCGATGGCTTCCGGCTGATCATAAATACTCTTACAATCATTGGCGATGAACGGAACTCCGATATCCAGCTTTGCAGGATCCGCGAAGGAAAGAAGAGTCATCTGCATGAAGCCTACGGTACCGGCGCCGCCGCGGAAGGAATAGCCGTAACGGTTCTGGGTGGGGTCTGTCAGCTCAACAGCCGCGTTATATAAGTCATCCCAGGTTTTGGGAACAGCGATATTCTTGTCTTCAAACCAGTCTTTTCTATAAAACAAGGCTCTTTCATAAACACCGTAAGGAATGGAATAAATATTTCCATCATAGGAAGTAACCTGATCCTTTAAGAATTCACTTACACTTCCCCAGTCCTCCCAGTTCTCCACATAAGAATTCAGCGGTTCAATAAATCCGTTGGAGATATGATCCACCGGTACGGAGTCCAGTTCGATGATATCAATATCCTCTCCGGCCTGAAGCATGGTTGAAATTTTCTGAGTGGCCTGATCCGCCGGGGGAGAGATGATTTCCAGTTCAATATTATCAAGGCCTGCGACCATTTCCTGAATCAAAGCATCCCTTGTGGGATTTCCCAGATAAGTAATCATGGTAATTTTTGTCTTACCCGCCGATCCGGTATCGCTGCCGGCATTTTCCTTCGCACTTTCCGTATTGCCGCTCTGAGCTGCGGCTCCGGTCTGGCTACTTCCCGAATCCGCTCCGCCGCAGCCCGACAAAAATGCAGATGCCGCCATCATTGCCGCCAGCATAAGCGCTGTTATTTTAGTCCCCTTTTTCTTTAACATCAATATCTCCTCCTGCTTATTGCTCCATAATTGTTGTTTGTCAGTTACTATTCATGATACCTGTGCCGTCGTACCTGTGGTTCTGCCTGCCCGTTATCCTCTGGCCTGCCATTCTGTGCGCGCCCGGCTCTGCAAGGATTCCTGTATGGGCCGTATAAATACGCCGGTCCTTAGGCTGCGTATTTTGCAGCCTTAGTACCGCTGCGTAGTTATCCGAGCGAGAGCGTGCCCTGACAGGAACCTTGCAGAGCCGGACACGCACAGAATGGCAGGATAGGGGATGCCGGGCAGGCAGAACCACAGGTACGACGGCACAGGTATCATGAATAGTAACGTTTGCTACCGTCCAAGCTTGGTTGTGGGCTTATTATAGCAGAGCAGATTTTACACAAAAATAAAAAATTTTCACATCTGGTGTGGAAAAATGTCAGTTCCCTTTTTAGGGTTAAAACAATTTTCCCCTATGTCCTCTCCTTTTCCTAAGGTATAATAGAGCCAATCCCTAAGAAAATTTTTAGTATCCAAAGAAGGGAAATGTTCAAATGAAGGCAATCACAAAACTCTGGAAATATTACCTTTATGACACCAAACTTGTCCATAAATTTTTGTCACTCCTCGTCGTGCTGCTTCTGATTGAAATTATCGTATCTAATTTTTATATCAGAAACAATGCGGCAAAATTATTGACGAAGGAGGTACGCACCACTTCCAAACAATTTGTGGAACAGTATGTGGATAACATTGAATATAAGCTGATGAAATTCAGGACCTTATTAAACAGCATGAACAGCAATGATAAAATAAAAGAGGTTTTTTCTCTGCCGAATCCGGATATGGCCGATTATGAGGCCGTAGATGCGGAAGTCCGGCAGATTTTGAATAATCAGTTTCCTTATGGCCTTTATGATCTCGCCCTCTATCCTCTCACCGGCAGCTCGGAAAGCAGAAGTATTTTTATAAGGCCCCTGGACAAAGAAAACGGAACCTGGAAAGAACAATTTGAAAACCGTTATTTTGACCACTACTTTATGCATACGGAAGGCTCCTATAACACAGAGCTTCTTTCCATTCTGAAGCCGATATACTCCACCGACGGTTCCCGGATAACCTGCATGATCAAACTCAGCCTGTTTCCGGAAAAGGTATTCAAGGCTATGAAAGGTGTGGACGGAAATTATTCCCACCAGCTTTTTATTATTGATAACCGGGGCAACTACATCTACGGACAGACCTTCTCTGAAATGGATGAATACCTCCATTTTGTCCGGGACAAATACGATATCATCTACAATGGCTATCCCGTGGAGGACTATCCCGGAAAAGAAGGGATCTATCTGACGAGCTCCAATTCCGCCTCCGGCTTCCGGGCCGTTTACTATTTTGCCTATGCCAGCTCCCTGGAAAGCATAGATAACCTGAACCGCACCCTTACCACCGGTATCCTGATACTTTTGTTTATCACCATAACCGCCGGTTTTATTCTGTCCATAAGTGTAAATAAACGGTTTGTCATCGTGCTTGACAAAATCAAAGAAGTCAGCCGGGGCAACCTGAAAATAGAACCCTCCCGGCTGGGCAATGACGAAATCGGCATTTTTGACACCTCCTTCACCCAAATGGTGGGACAGGTCAGCCAGCTTATCGAAAAAAACTACGTCATGGAAATGAAGAAAAAGGACGCCGAATTCATGGCTCTCCAGGCCCAGATCAACCCCCACTTCCTTTTTAACTCGCTGGAAATCATCAACTCTCTCATTGAAGTGGAAAAATACGATACAGCCTGTGAGGTAAATGCCCGGCTCTCCGCCCTGCTGCGCTACAGCATCAACCATAATTCCTCCGGCATTGTCACCCTCGCCGAGGAAATCAACTACATGAATAACTACGTCTATATTCAGAGAATCCGTTTCGGCAGCAAATTTACCTTCCAAACCGATATCGATGAAAGCTGCCTGGACTGCCACATTATAAAGCTGGTTTTCCAGCCTTTTATAGAGAACAGCATCAAACACGGGTTCAATGGAATCCCTTCCGGCGGAAGCATTTTTTTCTGTGTGAAGGCCGGAGAAAAGGATCTCCTCATTACCATTGCGGATAACGGAAAGGGAATGGAGACTTCAGAATTTGAAAAGCTTTCCGCGAAATTGGAAAAAGATGATTTTGACGACTTTCAGGATCAAAATGAAAGCATTGGCATCCTCAATATCCATTACCGCCTGAAGTTAAAATTCGGAGCCGCTTATCATTTAACCATCACCACAAAAGAAGGGGATGGCATGCGTACGGAACTCATTATCCCCAGGATATAAGAGGTGTTACCTATGAGATTATTGATTGCAGACGACGAATCCCTGATCAGGGAAGCCATTATGGCCCGACTGAAAAAAGGCCGTTACGAATTTGAAGAAATTTACCAGGCCGGAGACGGACTGGAGGCTTGGGCTATTGCCAAAAACGAGCGTCCGGAGATCATAATAACCGATGTGCGGATGGACGGCATGTCGGGCCTGAGCCTGATCCAAAGCTGCCAGACCGCGGGCATAAATTCCTCCATCATCGTTATCAGCGGCTATGCCGAATTTGATTACGTCCAGAACGCCATGTACCACGGTGCCTGCTGCTATCTCCTGAAGCCCATCACCCAGGAGACTCTTTTTGACGCCCTCAACAAAGCCATTGAAAAAAATACCACCCTCACAAAATACACACGCGTCCAGGAACAAAACACCCTTCTCCTGTTGAACCAGCTCCTCCAGAAAGCCCGTGACCACTCCCTGAACGATCCCGAATACTCCCAGCTCCTCTCCCTACTCGGAGCGGACAACGACTGGGAATTCATCGTGGGATCCGCCCATGTGAGCCGCTACGACCAGAGCCGCTATTTCAGCATAGAAAACGTATACAGCATACTGGCCGACAGCCTCTCCCCCAGGCTCCCCTCCGCCTTCCGCCTCCTGCCGGGCCCCAATACCCCCGACCGAATCCTTCTCTTTTCCGCGCCCTCCCTGCAGTCTCTCCAAAAGCAAATATACGAAACCCTGGATTCCCAGATCATGAAACTCAATGTCCTGGGCGCCATAATCACCCTCGGGCTGAGTCCCATTTCCCGTTCCCTCTCCCCCGAACTCTTCGACCAAAGCGAACAGGCCCTGAAGCACCGTTTTCTGACCGGGAACGGCAAAATATATCACATGGAAGACCCCTCCGCCGACACCGGCCAACTCCCCAGCAGCCTGGACTGGAAGAACCTTGAAAATGAGCTCCGCTGCAAAAGCCCCCAGGATACCGCAGAAAAGCTCTGCTCCCTCATAGACAGCTTCTACCCCCTGGTCCACAATTTCGAATACCTGATCCAATACATATACGAACTCCTGATCCGCCTTAACTACACCCCTTCCAAAAAAAGCTGGGACCACTTTACCGACAACCGCTTCTGGTCCTCCCACGAAAACAGAGAAGAAATCCTCTCCCTCATAAAAGAAGAAATATCCCTCACCTGCCGCACCAAACCCGCCGAAGGAAGCCAGTCCGTCACCGAACAGGCAAAAGACTTCCTCAAGGAACACTACCGCGAACCCATTTCCATGGAAATGCTCGCCGAATACTTCCACCTCAACCCCAGATACTTCTCCACTGTTTTCAAGAAAAAAGAAGGCCTCTCCCCCATAGACTACCTCACCCAGGTCCGCATGGAGGCCGCCAAAAGCACCCTGAGAAACACCGACATCCCCGCCTCCGAAATCGCCGCCCTGGTAGGCTACGAAGACCCCCGCTACTTCTACAAAGTCTTCAAAAAATACACCGGCCTCACCCCCACCGAATACCGGTCGTAAATATTGCTTCAATCATTGCTTCTGCTCCGGCTCCCTCCCTCCGGTTCCTTTGGGGCTGCTGGCCGGTCCGGGTTCCCCCTCCTTCCCGGTGCGGGCCTGCCGGCTATGCAGGGATCCCTACAGGGGACGCTCTCGCCCGGATAAACACGCCACGGCACTCCGGTCGCCAAACACGCGGCCTAAGGGCCGGCGAGTCACGCGGCCCCTTACCGCTAACTCTTC
>ENA-OQLI01000279-OQLI01000279.1-human-gut-metagenome-genome-assembly--contig:-NODE-279-length-70571-cov-7.835160_pt1 | contig 70571 bp, 66 predicted proteins | sample MGYA00242805_ERZ504812 | MGnify/ENA primary metagenome ERZ504812 (study PRJEB26092, sample SAMD00036430) | human gut metagenome | host: Homo sapiens | study: EMG produced TPA metagenomics assembly of... | reverse complement strand
ACTATACAAGACAACGTGTTTCACCATTATCCTCCTTCCTCTTCAATTAATTCGATTTCCCCAGCCACGACTTCAAATTCTGGCAGCGTCTTCGCCTCATACCTTGTGTGCCTGATGACACGTATCCAGACATCTCCATCCGGGTTGAGATCAGTTACAACGGCCTCCAGCAGCTCGCCAGGCTGCGTGTAGTATCCTTGGCTGCCTGCGGCGCCGCGGACGTGGTCGCCTATCTTGATCTCTCTTTTCGCTGCCTCCACCTCCTTCGCACTTTATCCTCCCACGCGACCAGTGCATCCTCTCGCCAGCACGCTGCGACGCAAGGGGTGATGGCCAGTAACCCGAGGATGGCCTCTAACCAGATGGGCATCAATCCGCCTCCTCAAGCACGGCGATTGAGAAGCCGCTACATGTAATTGCCGTCGCTTCATTTTTGCGCATCTGCACAAGGATCTCCATTAGATCGTCCGATTTGAAGCAGACTTTCCCGCAAGACCAGGATGCAACTGACCGCAGGCATTCAAATGCATCTGAGATCGTGTCACAGGTGTAGGATAGTGGGTAATCGCCGTTGGTGATTGTTACTTTATATTGTTTCATAGGTGTTCTTCCTTTCTTCTCGCTCTTCGAGCCAATTTTCATAGGCTTCCTGCACACCTGGGCGGGCGAAATATCGCTCAATGATGTCGGGCAGGGGAGAGACAAGACGTTCCATTTCGTGCGCAGGAATATTCTCAGGTTTGAGATCTATTGATGGGGTTGTGCTGTGATAGGGCATTATGTATGCTCCTTTCTCCGGGTCTGGTCGTGGGTTATGCGGACTTCGGCGGGCTCGTATGTGCCATCGCAAAATCCAGCCCTTCGGGGATTTTGTCGGCCCTACCAAGGCATAGGCCTGCCCACAGTGCACCGATTGTGCGCTGATCCTGATCCTCGCAGCTAACCAGCTTTTCCAGCGTCCGGCGCATATCGGCCTCAGAGACGCGTTCAGGCATGGTATTCATTATTTTCACCTCGCTTTCTTTGAAATCATATTATCATTCTTTGAAATCAAAGTCAATAGGTTTTTAGAATTTTTTGTTTACTTTGAAATCAAATGCTGATATAATGATTTCAAACAGAGGTGAAAATAATGACAATAAACGAAAGGGTTCGGCAGCTGAGAAAATCTTTAAATTTAAGCCAAGAGGAATTCGGAACTTCAATTGGCCTTACAAAATCCGGCGTATCAAACATAGAGAATGGAATCAGAGGCGTATCGGATCGCCATGTAAAGCTCCTTATCAACTCCTTTAACGTGAATTACGACTGGCTCGTCTACGGCGAAGGGGAGATGTTTTTAGATGGTGACTATAAGGTGACATTCAAAAACGTTTCCGATGAAGATAAAGCATTTGTTTATAAGTATCTATCTCTTAGTACTGACGCTAAAAAAATCATTAGATCATTTGTTGAGGGGGTATAGAATTGCTAATTAATGAAAGGCTGAAGCTCGTAAGAGAACATTTAGGTCTAACCACGCGAGCATTTGGAGCATCAATCAATATGTCGGGCGGCGCGATCACCAACATGGAAAAGGGATCACGCAATATAACCGATAGAACTATAAGCGACGTATGCCGTGAGTTTAATATCAGTTATGATTGGCTCGTCTACGGTGAAGGGGAGATGTTTAATCAAACTGATCGCCGCGCCTATGCGATCATCGACGAAATCCTAAACGGCCAGAACGAATTTGCCAAACAAGTCTTTATGAGCTTTGCTAATTTCGATAAACGTGATTGGCAAACCCTCGAAAAGCTGATCGACAACATCATTTCGATGCGGGAAAAGGACAAAAAAAATCAGGAGCCTGATAGCTAGGCTCCTGATTTTTGTTTTTTTATTTTGTCAATATGTAAACTGCAAAGTTATATATGGCCCTTAATTGTTCCAGATTGCTAATGCTTTCTATGATTTCCAATATTCTACCCTTTACCTTCTCCACCTCTTGATTTTTCAACGTTTCTCTCCTCCTGTGCTGTTGTAATTTACGGGAGGATACAGTATAATCAAAGCGCAGTATTTCATACTGTATCCTTGGCGGGAGGGCGGTGTGTGCTTGGTCGGCAGCCGCCCTTTTGCTTGACCGATAATCGAACATTTGTTCTACATCTATGGTATCACTCCTCTCTTTGTGCTGTCAAGGCTCACTTATTGGTAATCCGTTCATACGTTATCAGCTCTTCCGGGTGCACGCCCAACGCTTCCGCCAGTTTGCAAATTGTGGCGATCCTCAAATTCGGGCTGTCCTGCTTTTCGATTCGCTCAATCCATTCACGGGTGATGCCGGACCGGGACGCTAGTTCCCGGATCGTATACCCCTTCATGAGCCTGATTTCCTTCAAATGAGATCTTGCAATATACACGCCATAACACCTCATGGCTATTATTGCAAGAGATCATCAGATCATGTGAAAACTGTGAAACATCACCACTTGAAAATTATTCTAGCACACTTTATTGGGGTTGTGGGAGAAGTATAGTTCTCTTTGGCGAAAAAAGGTGCAAGAAGTGAAGGTCGAATTTTTGTACAAAAGGTAAAAATAATTGGCATTTAGCACAAAACAAACGTTCAAGTGCAACATTTGACGATTTTTTTCGTTATATAGATTGAGGAGCAAATTTCTTTAATATGCATTTAAAGAAGAATTATTTGTCACAATATTTCCATTTATTTGCTTTTCAAAAATTACGAACGGAGAAAAAGAAATGAAAAAAATAATTTGTCTTATGCTGTCCATTTTAATGTGCTTTCTCGCGGGATGCGCTGAAGTTGTCGAAACGAACGCTGAACTGGAATCTCAATATAGCTATTACACTGCGTCCGCCAAGAAGATTATGGATGAACTACAGCTCACGCAAGAACAGGCTGATGCCGCGTTCAAAATTTTGGTGCAGTGCGGGATGGATAAAGAGGTCAATTACATATTTGATGACACGGATGCAGAAGGCAAGGACTATCACGAGATTTATTATGGCACCAAGAGCTTTGACGTCTATTTCAAGGACGGTGCGATTGAAACCGTAAAGCAATACAATAAAGTGCTCTATCCGGAGAACCACGAAAGCACCAACGAAGGAACCACCTCCGGAGAAACAGCGACTGCGTCCGGCATCAGCATCACGGAGGCCGCCGAGGCGGAAACGGCAACGGAGAAAACGATAGCCACAGAGGGGAAAAGCTCCACTAAAGAGCAAACGACAAAGAAGCCGCAACCGATTACAACGGAAAAGGCCACGGAAAAGAAATACACTGTCATCCTGAACACAAAAACGCACGTTTACCATACAAAGGAATGCCGGTCTGTGGGACTGATGGATGCCGAAAATCGTTCTTCCATGACTGGCACGATTGCGGAAATCGAAGCAGCGGGCTATCGCCTGTGCGGCAATTGCAAGAGATAGGAGGCTTAAAAATGAAATTTGGTATGAGAAAACCGTCGCTCAAGCGCGCGGTAAAGGCGGCGACAATCGGGAAGGCCAAGAGAGCAATTAAGAAGGCTGTTGTGCCTGGTTACGGACAGAAGGGTGCAGGCTGGATTAAGGATCCCAAGAAGGCGGCATACAACAAGATTTATAGTAAAACGACTTTCGGAATAAAAGATATTTTCAAATGAGCGATAAGTGTCGCTAAGAAATTAAGGTGCAAAGCGGAGGAGTAATGAAACGGATAATACAATAGTCATTGCGCTTTTGTCGCTCTTAGGTGTTGCGCTTTCTGGGGTTTTGGGTTATAGTACAGCAAATAGCAGAAATTATTAAATAAAAGAGAGGGGTGTGGATTGAAATGTTTATGACCTTATCTCAATACATCCAAACCCTCGAAGCACTCAATGTAAGCGGCGACAAGGACCGCAAAATCAAAGATCTGCTGGATTACTACCATAAATACGTCGAGGGCATCAAACCCGGTGCGGGGGCGTTTTATGCGGTGATTTACGCACGCTATTCCTCCCACAGTCAACGCGAGGAATCCATCGAGGGGCAGATCCGCGAAGATTTGGAGTATGCGGTCCGTCGCAACATGATCGTGCTAGGCGTCTATATCGACGAGGCTATATCTGGTAAGACCGACGAGCGAACAAATTTTCAAACCATGATTAAGGACGCAGAGCGCGGGAATTTTCAATATGTTATCACCTGGAAGGTAGATCGCTTCGCTCGGAATCGATATGATTCCGCCACTTACAAAGCCCGCCTACGGCGGCATAACGTACAAGTTGTATACGCGCGGGAAAGTATCCCGGATGGGCCAGAGGGCATTTTACTTGAATCCGTGCTTGAGGGTCAAGCGGAATATTATTCTGCTAGTTTAAGCGAGAACATCCGGAGGGGCCAAGCAGATAATGCGATGGAATGCAAGGTGAACGGCGGGGCACGGATTCTCGGATATCGCACTGGGCCGGACAAGCATTATGAGATCGATCCGGCGACCGCCCCAGTTGTTCGGCGTATTTTTACGCTGTACCATGAGGGAGCCACCCTGCGAGAAATCATTGACGAACTCAATACCAGCGGCTTTAGAACAGCCAGAGGCCAGCCCTTCGGAAAAAGCGGACTTGATAAAATTCTGCGCAACGAACGGTATATCGGAATTTATAAGTACAGAGACACCAGGATAGAGGGTGGCATGCCTGCCATCATCGGAGAGGAGTTGTTCGCGGCCGTGCAAGAGCAGTTGGATAAAAACAAAAAGGCGAGGGCGAGAAAGAAAAGTGAAGTAGAATTTTTGCTTACTACGAAACTTTATTGCGGCCATTGTGGTATGGGAATGATCGGAGATTCTGGAACTGGCGGCCGCAAATCCACCTATTACTACTACACCTGTGTCGGCAAGAAGCGGGATAAAACGTGCAATAAGAAATCAGTCCCGAAGGACTGGATTGAAGATTTGGTGATCAATGAAACGATTCGATTGGTTGCATCTGACGAGGTTGTAAATGAGATTGCCGACGGCGTTATGAATTATATTGCACGGGAGCGAGACGATAATTCCGTGCTGAAAGGCTTACGGGATCAACTCAAAGAGACTCAAAAAGCGATCGAAAATGTTATTAAAGCAATCGAACAGGGGATTATCACCCCGTCGACAAAAGAGCGCCTTGAGGCCCTGGAGGCGGATAAAACGCGCATTGAAAACGGCATTATGGAAGAGAGTGTAGCAATGCCGCGTATCACGCGCGACCAGGTTGTTTTCTTCCTGGAGCAGTTTAGGGGAGGGGGTGCAAAGAACTCTGATTACCGAAAGCGACTTGTAGAAGTATTTGTGAACGCGGTCTATGTATATGATGATAAGATTGTGATCACATACAATTATTCCGGAGAGCACAATACGGCGACCCTCGAAGAGATTGATGCGGCGATTGACGGCTGTGGCGATATTTGCTCGGGCAACGGGTTCGGACAACGTTCACTATGCTCCACCAAAGCAGGATGATCCGAAACATTTTTATTTGAGTGGTGTTTTTGGAATCATCTAAAATAGAAAATACAAGACCCTGCTAGGGAGAAATCCATAGCGGGGTCTTGTATTGTATGCATTAAAGTATGATAAAGAATTGCGCATATTTCTTTTGCCCCGGAATCAGGAAGGATTCCGGGGCAACGTTATGCATATCATTTTTTCTCCTTCCGTAAGCCTAGTCATTGAGGTAGGCAGTGATTGGATACCTGTCAGCCGCGCGGCGTTGCCCATTATGCTCCTGTTTACGGGGCGATGCTCCACTCCAGCAATAGAAGTTTGAAGAAAAGCATATTTTAGAATTTTATTATACCGGTAACTACCGTCTGTTTTTAAATATTCACCCTAATTTGATAAAAAAAGAGAAAAATATAAAATTTTTGATCAAATTTAGCATGTTGACATCTTGTTCGGGTCGTTCGATGTTCATTTTTTCCATATACTGAGCCTTAGATTGTTGATAAACGGGGGCTGTATATGGAAAAGACACGAAAGACCAGAACAGAGGATGGGAAGCTCAATTTACTAGGAGAGCGAATTGCACAGTTACGCAAGAAAAGTGGGCTGTCTCAAAATTCGCTTGCGCGCGAGCTGCAATTGCTGGGTGTGAACCTCAATAAAAATGCGGTATCAAATATAGAACTGGGAAAACGCTCGATATCGGATATTGAGCTGTTTGCGATTATTGCGGCGCTTCATGTTTCTGCTGATGATATATTCCGATATGGAAATAAAAAATTGGCGAACCTTTAAGGAACCGGATGCTCTTGATATAGCAAAAATCAATCCGCCTGTTTACGGCAGAGAGGAACATCGTTGCTGAGTTGCCCGTATTGTGGCTTTATCGCGGAGATCCCGCTGGGATAGAGCTTTAACCTGCGATACATCGCTCCACAAAAATTTTCACTCCCATCCCAATGAGCAGGATGCCGCCGATCACGCCCGCCTTGCCACGGAATGCCGCACCAAACCGGCGGCCGATATAAACGCCTGGAAAACATAGTAGGAAGGTGATGGCCCCAATCGCGCCGGCATCGAGCAGCAGGATGGAGACGCGGTTTACATCCGCGCAGGAGAAGGATACGCCTACTGCCAACGCATCAATGCTTGTGGCAATCGCTAAAACGACCAATGTGCGCATGCCGACCTCTCCGCCGTAGGAGGGGACGGCTTGCGCGCCGCCGGATTTAGCGTTTTCCTTGACGGTATCGAGGATCATTTTGATCCCGATCGCTGCGAGCAGCAGCATGGCAACCCAATGATCGACCGTCCGGATTTTTTCGCTGAATCGGATGCCTGCGAGCCAGCCGATCACCGGCATCAGCGCTTGAAAGCCCGCAAAGCTCAGTGCAAGCTTTAAGGCATAACGGATACGGACGCGGCGCACGGTAAGGCCGCTTGTGATGGAAACAGCCAAAGCATCCATAGCGAGCCCGAGCCCAATGACGATGATGTTGATGATTCCCATGTTCATCTCTCCAATCGAGTGATAAATCACTCGAAAAATTCGTTTTGTTTAGAAAGCTCTCTAGATTCTGAAAGAATCGAATAATCTATGAATTTCTTTTACCTTTCTTGTGGGAAGCCTATAACTGTGCTATAATATTCAAAATCTGCGCTTGCGACATTGTGCAATCCGACACCGCTCTAGCTGCGTTAGGGGGAGGTTGCTGTATGATTCGTGTGAAAAAGCGCGAAATTAAGATTGACTGAAAAGTGAGAGCATGCCATGTATCAAAACACGCCTTTTTACGACATCCGTCCAATCCGAGATTTTCGTGATATGCTGGCTCAAAGCGCTGCGCGTTTTTCGGATCGCCCTGCGTTTAAATTAAAAAACGACGCTGGGGAATATTACGATGTTTCCTATCCCGACTTTCAGGCCGACGTATATGCGCTGGGCACCAAATTGATCGATTTGGGCCTGGCGGGAGAGAAGATTGCCGTGATTGGGCACAATTGTTATGAATGGTGCACCGCCTATCTTGCCGTCACCTGCGGAGTGGGCGTGGTGGTGCCGATTGATAAGGAACTTCCGGCCTGCGATATTGAGAATATCCTCCGCGTTTCCGAGGCGGCTGCGATTCTTTTTGATGAAAAAGCGGCGCAAAAGGTGCTGGAGAATCGCTCCGCCCTGCCGCCGAAAATCAGGCTGATTTCCTTGGAAGCGGGAGATGCGCAGCAGGGGATTCTCTCACTGCGTGAACTGCTGGCGGAGGGCCGCGCGCTATTAAATCAAGGCGATACACGCATGAAAGAAGCACCGATCGATGCGGAGGGCCTTGGCTCTCTCCTTTTCACCTCCGGCACGACCGGTATGGCTAAGGGGGTTATGCTTAGCCAGCGGAACATCTGCGAGGATATCATGTCGCTCAGCGGCGTGGTGGAAATCCGCCCGACAGATCAGCTGCTCTCTATTTTGCCGCTGCATCATACTTATGAATGTTCGCTCGGATTTATCATGATTTTATATTCCGGCGCATGCATTGCTTTCTGTGAGGGGCTGCGCTATATTGTCAAAAACATGCAGGATGTGGAGCCGACGATCTTCGTCACGGTGCCGCTGATGCTTGAAAAAATGCACAACCGCATTTTAAAAACGGCCGCGAAAAAGAAGGGCGGCAAGTTGATGCTTGGCATTGGAAAGGCTCTCTCCAATGCGACCAGCGCGCTGGGTGTGGATATCAACGATAAAATATTTGGCGAAATCCAGCGCACCTTCGGCGGCCGGCTTCGCCTCATTATCACGGGCGCTGCGGCCATTAGCCCGGAAGTGGTCAAGGATTTTAAAACCTTTGGCATCCCTGTCTATCTCGGCTATGGCCTGACGGAATGCTCTCCGCTCGTGATCGGCAACAACGACCGGATTGAGCTGCCGGATTCCGTGGGCGTGCCTCTGCCTGGCGTAGAGGCGAAGATCATCAATGCGGACGCCTCCGGCGTAGGTGAGATCTGCGTGAAGGGCCCAATGGTGATGCTCGGCTATTATAACGATCCGGAGGCCACGGCAGAGGTGCTGGATGAGGATGGCTTTTTTCACACCGGCGACCTCGGCACGGTGGATGAAAACGGCTATTACCGAATCACCGGCCGCATCAAAAACGTGATCGTCACGAAAAACGGCAAAAATATTTACCCGGAGGAAGTAGAATACTACCTCAATAAAAACCCCTTTGTGGCGGAATCCATCGTCGTCGGCGAGGATGAAGATGATGAAACGATGGTCACAGCGAAGGTGTTTCCCAATGTGGAAGCGATCCGCGAGAAGCTCAAGCAATCCTCCGTGTCGAGCGAGGAAGTGTTTAAAGCACTTTCCAATGTGGTAAAGGAGGTCAATAAAAAATTGCCCTCTTATAAAAGCATTAAGAAGCTTGTCGTTCGTGAAACGGAATTTGTCAAAACAACAACGCAGAAGATTAAGCGATTCGCGGAGGAAGAGAAGAAAGAGCGGCAGGAAGAACAGGAAAAGAACGGCAAGGACGTATAACAATAGAAAATACCGCTGCGAAAACCCGCAGCGGTATTTTTGTTGCACACAGCAAGCGCTGTTGACCAGACATCTATTTTTCTACACTTTTATTTTTCCTCGTCACCGCGATGCATGCACAGTAAACTTCCTGCGCCCCGGCGAGTTTGAGCATCTTGGCACATTCGTCAAGGGTTGCGCCCGTGGTTTTTACATCGTCGCACAGCAGGATGGTTTTGCCCTGCGTCAGCTCCGGCTTGGCAACCTCAAACACGCCGAACACATTGCCCCTGCGCTCAGCCCCTTTCAACTCGTGCTGCGCGGGGGTGTCGGCGCATTTACGGAGCAGATGGCAGTGCACGGGAATCTCCAGTAGCTTGGAGAGCTCCTGCGCGAGCAGGGCGCTCTGGTTATAGCCGCGCTCTTTTTCCTTTGCGGTGCGCATGGGCACGCAGGTAATCTGGTCAAAGGCAACGCCAGGCAAATTGGCCCGGATGCTCGCGGCCATCTCTTGGGCGAAATAGGCGGCATATTGGGGACGATCACGGAATTTAAAGCGATGGATTCCCTCTCGGATGGTGTCCTCATAATAAAACGGGGCTGTGATCTCTTTATAGGCAGTTTTGGGGTGTTTCCGGCTACAATCCTGAAGGCTTTGCCCGCAGAGCAAGCAAACCGGCGCTTCAATGCGGGCGATGCGTTCCGAGCAGGTTTCGCAGAGCCTTTCTCCCGTGGGCAGCACTGCACCGCAGCAAACGCATCGGGGTGGGTAGAGGATGGAGAGCAGCCGGTCGAGCCATTCCTTATGCTTCATCGTTATCCTCTTCTGTTAAAAAGGCGCGCAAGGCGGAAAAACGGCGCGTTTTTTTATCGTTTTCTACCATGCGATGCACCACATCCCTGCTGCCAACCAGGATCATTTTAGATTTTGCACGGGTGACGGCGGTGTAGAGCAGATTGCGGTAGCTCAATTGCGGCACTACGTTCAGCACCGGCATAACCACCGCCTCAAATTCGCTGCCCTGGCTTTTATGCACTGTAATGGCATAGGCGAGCTCCAGTTCAGCAGCCGATTCAAAGGAATACATAGCTGTTCGGTCGTCAAAGAGCACATAGAGCGTGGAACTCGCATGCTCAATCCTTTCCAAAATACCAACGTCGCCGTTGAATACACCCGAACCGTTTTCGCCGTCACGCGTCCAAGGCAGATCGTAATTATTTTTAGTTTGCATCACTTTATCGCCGGTGCGCAGGATGCGCCCATTGATGGTGATCTCCTGCTTCTTTTTCTCCGGCGGATTGAGCACGCCTTGCAGCACACGGTTGAGATTCACCGTGCCCAGATCGCCCTTGCGGGATGGGCAGAGCACCTGGATATCCGAGATGGGGGAGTAGCCGTAGGCTTTGGGCAGTCGGGCGGCGCACAGCTCTGTCACCGTGCGTTCGGCCAGGTAGGGGGCGGGTCGGTGCATAAAAAAGAAGTCCGCGTCGTTACGGTCGAGCACAGGCGTTTCGCCGTTGACGATGCGGTGCGCATTGGTCACAATCAGGCTCTCCATCGCCTGGCGGAACACCTCTGTGAGCTGGACAGTCGGCAGAAGCCCGGACTGAATGAGATCCTGCAAAACGTTGCCTGCGCCCACGGGCGGGAGCTGATCGCTATCGCCTACCATAACCAGGCGGCAGCCGAGAGGAAGTGCATCCAGCAGGCTGGAAAAGAGGTTGATATCCACCATGGAGAGCTCGTCCACAATCACAGCGTCCGCCTCGAGCGGGTTGCGCGCGTCACGCGCGAAAACGGGGCGGTCGTTTTCCGTCCATTCCACTTCCAGCAGGCGGTGGATCGTTTTTGCCTCCTTGCCCGTCAGTTCAGACATCCGCTTTGCTGCTCTTCCCGTCGGCGCGGCAAGGGCAACATCCAGCCCGTCGCGCTCAAACAGGGTGAGAATGCCCTTGAGCGTGGTGGTCTTACCAGTGCCCGGCCCGCCGGTGAGGATAAGCAGGCCTTTCTGGACGGCCGTCGTGATGGCGAGGCGCTGTTTCTCTTCATATTGAATGCCGCTTTCTTGCTCGACGCGCTGAATCTCCTTTTCCAACGCCAGTTTCCCGGCAGGGGGGAACCGCAGCATGATCCGGATGCGCTCCGCGGCGCTCTTTTCCGCACTGTAAACGCTGGGGAGGAAGATGAATTCCCTGCTGCCGATTGTTTTGGAAACAAGCTGACGGTCCTCTAAGAGGCCGTCGAGCGCAATTTCGATGGTATCGGTGTCGGTATTCAGCAGGTCGCGGGAAGGGGTCAGCAATTTTTCCCGCGGGATACAGGTGTGGCCGTTGTGCAGGTTATGGCGTAGCACGTAGATCACGCCCGCCCGCACTCGATGGATCGCATCCGGGCGGTTGGGCATGGCTTGCGCGATCACATCCGCCCGCTCAAACCCCATGTGGATATCTTCGCTGCAAAGGATATAGGGGTTTTCATGGATGCGGTCGATGGCGGAGGCGCCAAACTTTCGAAAGGCCGCGAGACATTCCGCCGGCGTCATGCCGATGGATTCTAGGGCAATCATCACCTCTCGAACGGCAAATTGTTTTTTGAATTCCTCGCAGATTTTATGCGCTTTTTCCCGGGAGATGCCCTTGATTGTGGCGAGGCGCTCCGGCTCGTTTTCAAGAATATCGAAGGTGCGATCGCCGAAGGCCTCCACAATTTTTTCCGCCGTGGCAGCCCGAATGCCTTTGACTGCGCCAGAGGAGAGGTATTTCAGAAGCTGCCCGGCCGTGGAGGGGAGGCTGCGCTCACAAAGCTCTGCGCGGAATTGGCGGCCGAAGGAGGCGTGCACATCCCAATGCCCCATCAGCCGCAGCTCTTCCCCCGCGGACAGCGCCGGGAGGACGCCCACCACCGTAACCAGTTCCCCTTCGCTGTTTAAATCCAGCACTGTGAAGCCGGTATCCGGGCGGTAGAAGGTTACATCCTCCACACTGCCGCGCAACTCGATTTGTGCCTGTTCGTCCATAAAGATGATCCATTCTTTCCGGAAAAATTCTGGTTTTTACGTCTGTCGTCTGGTTTTGACGACTACTGTCTGTTATTATACTTCGATTCAGGTCCGGATGCAATGGATTTCCACAAAAAGGCGAACATTCGTTTTTTTGTGGATCGATTTGTGATTTCGACAAATTTATGATAAAATAGCGTTAAACGGGTCGTTTAACGCATTGAAAAAATGCCTGTCGGCGCGAAACGCCTCCTGCCGCAAGACGGCAACGCCATTTTTTGCAGAGGGCAACTTGGCGCGTATGCTAAAATAGCGTTAAACGGGTCGTTTAACGCATTGAAAAAATGCCTGTCGCGCGGCGGCAACGCCATTTTTGTGGAGGATCAAAACACTTTGAATCATTGCAGAGAGTAGCTTTGCGTGGATATAAAGTCAAAACAGTTCCGTGCTGCGTAATAGAAAACAAAGGGGGTTATATCAAATGCGGTATGATGAGGCGGTCAGTTATGTGCATTCCCTGCTTCGATTTGGCGTAAAGCCGGGCCTTGAGCGGATGCGGGCCATGATGGCAGAGCTTGGCAACCCGCAGGATAAGCTGAAGTTTGCCCATGTGGCGGGGACGAACGGCAAAGGCTCCACTTGCGCGATGCTTGCTGGAATCCTACAGGCCTCCGGGTATCGAACAGGGTTGTTTACTTCGCCCTATGTGATCGAATTTCGAGAGCGGATTCAGATCAATGGCGAGATGATTCCACACGAGGCTTTTGCTTCTGCAATGGAGCAGATCAAGCCTGTGGCAGAAAGGCTTGCCAAGCGCGATATGCAGCCCACGGAGTTTGAGGTGATCACCGCCGCCGCCTTCCTCTATTTCGCGCAGGTAGGCTGCGACATTGTGGTGCTTGAGGTGGGCCTCGGCGGAAGGCTCGATTCCACCAATATCATCAAAACGCCGCTGGTAAGCGTGATTACCTCTGTTTCAATGGATCATATGAATGTGCTCGGCAACACCATTGAGGAGATCGCGGCCGAAAAGTGCGGGATCGTCAAGCGCGGCGGGATTACTGTGGCCTATCCGGAGCAGGACCGGCGTGTATTCAATATTCTGTATCATACAGCGATTTTGCAGAGCAATGTGCTGATTACGCAGAATATGGGGGACGTCCGCATTGAGGCGGAAAGGATTACGGGCACGGATATCGTCTATAATGGCCTACACATCCATATTCCCCTGATTGGTGCACACCAGGTGGGCAATTGCATGACTGCTGTGTTGGCGGCGGAAGCGCTACGCTCGCGCGGCATGCGCCGGATCACGGGCCGCTCGATTGTCAGCGGCATTGCGGGAGTGCGCATTCCGGCGCGGCTGGAGGTGTTTCAAACGCAGCCGCTTGTGCTGCTCGACGGCGGCCATAATGAAGATGGGCTGCAAAGGCTTGCGCAGGCTGTACGCAAATTCCTTTCCGGCAGGCGGCTGATCGGCGTGATCGGCATGATGGCAGATAAGGCGCATGCTGTAGCCGCGCGGGAGATTGCCCCGCTGTGCGCCAAGGTGATCGCCACTACGCCCTCCAACCCGCGCGCGACGCCGGCGGAACAGCTTGCGCGGGAAATGGAGCCTTTTTGCAGTGAAGTCTGGGCAGAGGAGAATCCGGAGGAGGCCTTTCTCCTCGCGCTTCGGGAAGCACAGCCGGAGGATGCGGTGCTCGTTTGCGGTTCCTTTTATCTGGCATCGGATGTGCGAGAGGCACTGTTGCGTTTTTCTGCATAAATTTTTGCGGCATTTTCCAGCATTCAACAAAATATGCAATCGAAATCCTTTATCCTGATCGGGTAAAGGATTTTATTTTTTGAGGAATAACTGGAATCCGGACAGGCAATACTAATCAGAATGGGAGGAATCATACGTGGCAATTCGATTGGAGTTTGCACCGGGGCGTGTAACCGCGTATCTGGAAGGGGAGATTGACCACCATAACGCCGCCGCTCTGAGGGAATGCATCGATGAAGCGGTTGAGAAGCACAGGCCGGAAACATTGCGCATCGATTTCGGCGGTGTTAGCTTTATGGATAGCTCCGGTGTGGGGCTTGTGATCGGGCGCACCAGTGTGATGCAGGCACTGGGGGGCAAGGTGGAGGTAGTCAACCTGACGCCGCAGGCCTATAAAGTGATGCGGCTTGCAAAGCTGGATCAGCTTGCAGTGATTCGCCAAAAGCGAAAGGACGGTTAAGAGGTTGAAAGATCTCTCTTTCAAACTGCGTTTTATCTGCTCTGCGTATGAAACGAAGTGCGAAAACAAGATTCGCATATCGAAATTTTGGCTGCGCCGAAACCGTGAAAAGCCACGGCCCGGCGCAAGAAAGGGATGGCCATATTGATGAAAGCGAGTAACGTTGTGAAACTGGAAGTGGAAAGCCGCTCTGTCAACGAGAGCTTTGCCCGCGTTGTTGTGTCCGCCTTTGCGGCGCAGCTCGACCCCACAATTGAAGAGGTGAACGATATCAAAACGGCCGTTAGCGAGGCAGTGACCAACTGCATTGTGCACGCCTACGAAAACAAGGTCGGCAAAATTTACATAACCGTTTCCCTCTATGATGAAGGCCTGGTGAAAATCAAGATTCGGGATAAAGGACGCGGGATCGAGGATGTGAAAAAGGCAATGGAGCCGCTCTATACCACTGCCGCCGGCGAGCGGGCAGGCCTTGGCTTTGCCGTGATGGAGAGCTTTATGGATAAGGTCAGGGTGCACTCTAAGGCCGGGCAGGGCACGAGCGTGATTTTGGAAAAACGCATCGCGGGCCGCGATGCAGGCCGTGGTTGAGCAGGCGGCCTCGCGCGAAAGCCTGATTTCGGATAATCTAGGGCTCGTCCACTCCTGCGCAAACCGGTTCCGGGGCCGCGGCGTGGAGTATGACGATCTGTTTCAGGCAGGCTGCGTGGGCCTGATTAAAGCGGCAGATGGGTTTGACCCTTCGCGCGGCTTCGCTTTCTCCACCTATGCCGTGCCGGTGATCTTAGGGGAGATTAGAAGGATCTTCCGTGATGGCGGCACCGTGAAGGTGGGCAGGGCCATGAAGGAAAAAGCGCGTAACGCCCTGCGGGAAAAGGAGCGGCTTACCGCCGAGCGCGGGCAGGAGCCGACCATTGGAGAGCTCGCGGAACATTTGGGAATGGAAATTGCGGAAACAGCGCAGGTGCTCACCGCCTCCATGCCGACCGTATCCCTGACGGCGGATGAGGAAAACGGCTCCGGGCAGATTGATATTCCCGTAGCGCCGCCGGAGGATATGATCTCAGACACGGTCGCGCTTGAGCAGATTATGGACAAGCTCCCCGAACGCGACAAAAAGCTTATTGAGCTGCGTTATTTCAAGGGGATGACGCAAACGGTCACCGCGGAGCATCTGGGGATGTCACAGGTGCAGGTATCCCGGCGGGAGAAAGCAATTTTGTTGCAAATGCGCCGCTATCTGACAGGCTAGCAAGGGTTTCTGCAACACTCGGGTGTAGCCGTGCAAGGGGAATCGGGTGCTGTATAAATTTTATGAAAGCAATGTTTTTTATGAAACGTATCAAAGGTCAAACTGCTGCGGTTTCGCGGCAGTTTTTTTGTATGCAGGATGTGGGAAATACTGCCGTCTTTTGCGTCAAAGGAGGCGCTTTCGGGGGTGGAGTTGACGAACAATTAAAAGGGCTGTTGTAAAATACAAGGCATTTTACAACAGCCCTTTTTAAAGAGAAAACAAAAATTCATCGTACTTATTTTGACAGAGCACGCATGGCGTCGAGCGCCGCGTCGTAATCCGGATGGTTCGTTATCTCGGGCACATATTCCACATAAGCGAGCTTTCCGTCATGGCCTGCGAGAAACACAGCGCGGGTGAGTAGCCCCAGCTCCTCGATCCGCGTTCCGGTTGCGATGCCGAAGCTGTGATCTCGATAGTCGGAGAGCGTCTGTACCCGTTCCACACCCGTTGCGCCGCACCAACGCGACTGCGCAAAGGGCAAATCCATGCTGATTGCATAGATGTGAGCGGATGGAAAGGAAGCGGCTGTCTCATTGAACCGCCGCACCTCCTGATCGCATACGCCGGTGTCAAGCGAGGGAACCGTGAGGAAAACACGGATGCCGGTAAGCTCTCTGCCATACACTGCCTGGAGCCGACGATCAGTCAGGGTGAAATTGGGCATTCTGTCTCCGGGACAAAGCTGTTTTCCGCAAAGGGTGACAGGGCTGCCTTTGAATGTGATTTCCATAAGCATATACCTCCTGAATTTTGAGTGCCAAACGGTTGGTCATGCTTAGTATCGGCTGAAAAGAGTCTGCCATGCAAAGTGAATTGAAAGGAGGTTTGCTTCATGAGCCGTTCTTTCCAAACGTTCCTCTTTGAAACGCAGGGGTGCAAGCGGATAAATCCGCTGCGGATAAACCCGCTGCGGCTTTTCACGAAGCTATGCAGGTTAAAGTTTACAATATGTTAATTGAAATCAATATCTGCTTCGGCTACAATAAATGTACTATTTCGGGGCGGAGGCATGCTGGTGTTTGGCTACGTAAAGGCATACAAGCCCGAGTTGAAGGTGCGGGATTATGAGCAATACAAAGCGGTGTACTGTTCCCTGTGCAAAACGCTCGGCCGGGAATATGGCCTGTTTGCCAGGCTGACGCTTAGCTATGATTTCACCTTTGCCGCCCTGCTGCGGCTGGCGCTTTCGGGCGAATGCCCGGGTTTTCACAAATCTCGTTGCCCGTTCAACCCGTTTGCAAAATGCAACGCCTGCTCCGGCGGCGAGAGCGATTTTTCCTTTACGGCGGCCGCGGCGGTGATTATGATGTTTTATAAGCTGCGCGACAACCTGCGGGACTCCGGATTTTGGAAACGCCTTGTCTCCCGGCTTTTGTATCCCTTTGCTGCGCATGCGCATAATAAGGCAAAGAAGCATTTCCCTTTGGTAGAAGAAATTGTGGCCCGCATGATGGAAGAGCAGGCAGCGCTTGAAGGCAGCTCCTGCGCGCAGATCGACCGTGCCGCAGACCCGACTGCCAAAGCGCTTGCCGCCTTGTTTTCGCTGGGCGCGCAGGCGGAGGATCAGCGGCGGGTGCTCGACCGGATGGGCTACTGTGTGGGGCGCTGGGTGTATCTGATCGATGCGGCGGACGATTTGGAGGATGATTTGAAAAGCGGGGATTATAATCCCTATATTCAGGCCTTTCAAATGACCGGGGAGGAGCCTGACGCGGTAACGGCGGCGCGCAAAGCGGCGCAGGAATCCTTGCTGTTGACTGCGGCGGAAGCCGTGCGCGCGTATAATCTGCTGGAGGTGCGGCGGTTTGACTCAATTCTGCGCAATATTTTGGAAGAGGGGCTCTTCAGTGTGCAGAAACAAATTTTTGAGCCCGAAGCGGCGCAGCGGGTCAAATGAAGCGGCTTTTGCCGTATCCAGATCATGAGCCTTCGATTGCGTGATTGGATGGGATCAGGAAGCATTTCATCAATTGGCAGTTTCTTAAATTTTCTGCCCTTGCGAAAGGTATGGTTTTCATTATGAAAGATCCTTATCAGATTTTAAATATTACACCGGACGCGACCGACGAGCAGGTGCGGGAGGCGTATCGTTCGCTTGCGCGCAAGTATCAGCCTGAAAATTATGAGAACAGCCCGCTGGCCGATATGGCGGCAAAAAAAATGGATGAGATAAACGGTGCGTATGATGCGATTATCACTATGCGCCGCAGCCAATCCAGCTCTGCACAGAGCGGATATTCCGCCGGATATACGGGCGGCGGATATGGCGGTGCATCCTCCTTGGGAGATATCCGCTCCAAAATCAACGCCAACCGCATCGATGATGCGGAAACCTTGCTCGACGGCATCCCACCGCAGACACGCGGTGCAGAGTGGTATTTTTTGAAGGGCACTGTGCAGTATAAGCGCGGCTGGCTGGAGGAAGCCACCAAGCATTATCGCACAGCCTGCCAGCTCGATCCGAACAACCCGGAATATCAGGCGGCGTTCCGTCAGGTGAGCAATCCCCGCACAGGCGGTTATCGCGCGCCGCGGACCAATGCAGGCGGATGCAGTGCATGTGACATCTGCACAGGGCTCATGTGTGCGGACTGTCTTTGCGATTGCTGCGGCGCAGATGGAACCCCCTGCTGCTGAGTGGCGGCCGGCTAGTCAAGCGCGGGCGCGCGAAAGGATGTTGTCGATTCTATGACGGGGATGAAGCAAAGCTCAAAGACTGCTTTTGGGGGGATTCTCACAGCGCTGTCAGTCGTTCTGATGTTTCTGACGGGGGTGATCCCCTTTTTAACCTTTGCGCTGCCGGCATTGGCAGGCGCACTGCTGATATTGATTGTGACGGAGATCGGCTCCAAATGGGCACTGTGCGTCTATGCGGCAGTGAGCATCCTCTCTCTATTGGTGGTTGCGGATAAAGAGGCTGCCATGATGTATGCCGCCTTTTTCGGCTATTATCCGGTAATCAAATCATTTTTGGAAAGCAAGCTTCCGCGTGTGTTCGAATGGATTGTTAAATTTTTGATTTTTAATGCCGCAATGGTGCTGGCCTATCTGGTTATCATTTTTGTGTTCGGGATGCCTCTGGATGAGATGGAGGAGTTTGGCCGGTATGCCGTGCCGATCCTGTTGGGGATGGGGAATGTGGTTTTTTTCGTTTATGATATTGCTTTAACAAGAGTCATCGGCGCGTACCTGCACCGCTGGCGCAAATCGTTTCACAGGCTTTTTAAATAAGGTTTCAGATAGAGTTGTTTGCTGCGTTTTGCCGAGCGCGTGGGAAACAGCTCTTTCTTTTTTTATTACGAAGCGAAGCGAGTAACAAAACAAAGCCCGCCATCACCACATAGATCACAGAGATACGTATCGCTTACGCAAGTAGTTAGCTACCGGCTATTTTTTATTCGTTTTGCAAGTTTTCATGCAAAAAAATGCATTCGTTCTTGACTTCAGCCCTATGACGGAATAAGATAAAGGTATGTTGATTTGGCTGATTGATGCCGGAGGGGGAGCGCCGCCGGTGAATATTTGAGATGGGTTTGCAATTGGGAAAGGGGGGCATTTTATGACAAAATCTCTGCTGGCGAAAATAGACCGCCTATATCCAACACTTTCCAAGGGGCACAAACGGATTGCGTCTTTTATTCAGGAGCATTATGATAAAGCGGCCTTTATGACTGCGTCACGCTTGGGCGATACTGTGGGCGTGAGTGAATCTACGGTGGTGCGCTTTGCCACGGAGTTGGGGTTTGAGGGATATCCAGAATTGCAGAAGGCATTGCAGGAGATGATCCGCAGCAAGCTGACCAGCGTGCAGCGCATGGAGGTTACCAGCAGCCGTATGGGGGAGGACGATATCCTCGAAAAGGTGCTCACAAGCGATGTGGAAATGATACGCGCAACGTTGGAGCAGACCTCCCGCACGGATTTCCGCCAGGCGGTGGATGCGATCAATGTTGCGCGTAAAATCTATATTCTCGGCGTGCGCAGCTCGGCCGCGCTTGCAAGCTTTATGGCTTTTTACTTCAATTTGGTTTATGATAATGTTGTGCTGGTTGATACGGCGAGCGCAAGCGAGATTTTTGAGCAGATGTTTCGAATTGATGAGCGGGATGTATGCATTGCCATCAGCTTCCCACGCTATTCAAAGCAGACGATCAACGCCCTGCGCTTTATCAGCGACCGGGGCGCAACGATCCTTTCCATTACGGATAGCGCCTATTCCCCGATCGCTTCGTTTGCTAAGCACCTTTTAGTGGCGCGCAGCGATATGGCCTCTTTCGTTGATTCGCTGGTAGCCCCACTGAGCTTGGTCAATGCGCTCATTGTGGCCGCTACGCTCAGCCGTAGGGGAGAGGTATCAGAGAATTTCAATAAACTTGAGGAGATCTGGGAGGAATACCAGGTATACGAGAAAGTGGAGGAATCCCGCGAAGATGAAGAGTGATCTAATCGTCGTAGGCGCCGGCGCGGCCGGCCTAATGGCAGCGGGCGCCGCCGCGCGCAGAGGTAGAAGCGTGCTGCTGCTCGAGCGCAATGCGCGCCCGGCGCGCAAGGTGATGATTACGGGCAAAGGCCGCTGCAACGTGACCAATGCATGCAATTTGCTCAACGACCTGATTGCAAATGTGCCGGTAAACGGCCGCTTTTTATATGGCGCTTTTTCGCGCTTTATGCCATCGGATACAATGGATTTTTTTGAGGAGCAGGGCGTCCCGCTGAAGATTGAGCGGGGCAATCGTGTTTTTCCGGAGTCGGATAGGGCAGTGGATATTGTAGACGCGCTGTGCCGGTATGCCAAGCATCCGAACGTGACGCTTCTACAGGGCCGCGTGGCGGAGCTGCTTGTGGAGGAGGAGCGCTTGTGCGGCGTGAAAACGGAGGATGGCAAGCGGTATGACGCCCCTAAGGTATTGCTTGCAACCGGCGGCCTTTCCTACCCCGCGACAGGTTCCACCGGGGACGGCTATGCATTGGCCCGTTCGGCCGGGCATACGATTATAGAGCCGCAGCCCTCCCTTGTGCCGCTGGAGGCACATGAGGGCTGGGTCAGCGAGCTGCAAGGGCTTGCGCTGAAAAATATTGCGATCACGGTGCGGGATGTGGATTCCTTCCGCACGGTGTATACAGATTTTGGTGAGCTGCTCTTTACACATTTTGGGCTTTCCGGCCCGGTGATCCTCAGTGCCAGCGCACATATGAAGGGGATGCGCCGAGGAAAGTATGAGGTGCAGATCGATTTAAAGCCCGCCCTGGAGGAAAAGCAGCTGGATGCGCGCCTACAGCGCGATTTTTTACAAAATGCGAACCGTGTGTTTGTCAATTCGCTCGATGCCCTCCTACCGCGCAAGCTGATTCCGGTAATCGTCCGCCTTTCCGGGATTGCAGCGGGGTTGAAGGTCAACCAAGTGACGAGGGAGATGCGCCAGGGCCTCGTTTCTCTGTTGAAAGGGCTCCGGCTTACCGTAACGGGCTTTCGCCCCATTGAGGAGGCAGTGGTCACTTCAGGCGGTGTCAGCACAAAGGAGATCAACGCCAAAACAATGGAGTCAAAGCTGCTGCCAGGGCTCTATTTTGCAGGCGAACTCATCGATGTGGATGGCTATACGGGCGGCTTCAACCTGCAAATTGCCTTCTCCACCGGGCATCTGGTCGGGCAGTCCGTTTAGAGGGGGCCCAAAGGCCGGTGTGCGGCTCACATAATATCATTTTAGAATGAAGAGCTTCAATCGCCAGGAAAGGAATGTTCATCACAATGGTCAATATTGCAATCGACGGGCCTGCGGGGGCAGGCAAGAGTACAGTGGCGCGCGGCGCGGCCAAGGCGCTTGGCTATATCTATGTGGATACCGGCGCGCTTTACCGCACGGTGGCGCTCTACGTGCTGCAAAATGGGCATAATGTGCACGATTCTGAGCGCGTGAAGGCAGCTCTTGCCGATATCCGCATCGAGCTGAAACTTGTCGGCGGCGTGCAGCGTGTTTATCTCCAAGGGCAGGCAGTTTCGGCAGAAATCCGCACGCCGGAGGTTTCCATGGGCGCTTCCGCAGTGGCGGCCCTCCCCTGTGTGCGCGAATTCCTGTTTGAGCAGCAGCGGCGCATTGCGCGGGAAAAAAACTGCATTATGGATGGGCGCGATATCGGCACAGTGGTGCTGCCGGATGCGCAGGTGAAAGTGTTTCTAACGGCTTCCGCCGAGGAGCGCGCGCGCCGGCGCTACCGCGAATTGCTGGAGAAGGGGGAGGACGTTTTGTTTGAAGAGGTGTTGCGCGATGTGCAGGAGCGTGATTATAACGATTCCCACCGCGCCGTAGCGCCGCTCAAGCAGGCAGAGGACGCGGTGCTGCTCGATACGACGGGGATCACGCTGGAGGAGTCGGTCAGCCGCTTAATTCAATGCATAAAGGAGAGATCACAGTGAAGCCATTCGATTACAGCAAGGTAAAGGATCATGCCACCTATCACCTTCTCATGCCGTTGAATATCCTGCTGTTTAATAAAACAATGTTCCGCGTTACCTTCGTGGGCAAGGAGAATGTACCCAAGGAGGGCGGATTCATTCTGGCCTCTAACCATATTCATTTCCTAGATCCGCTCGTCATCGCAGGCAGCAAAACGCGCGTGATGTATTTCATGGCGAAGGAGGAGCTTTTCCACAACCCTGCCGCAGCCTATTTTCTGACCCGTTTTAATGCCTTTCCGGTCAAACGCGGCTCTTCTGATAAAGCTTCTGTGGAATATGCCATTCGAGTGGTCAAAGAGGGGAATGTGTTGGGGATTTTTCCAGAGGGCACCCGATCGCCGGATTACCGCCCCGGCGCCCCTAAAGCGGGCGTTGCGCTGATTGCCAAGCAGGCACATGCGGATGTGCTGCCTGTATCCATCTACAGCGAGCATCAGGCGAAATATTGGACGGATTTGACCGTACGCTTCGGCAAGATGATCCCCTATCAAGAGCTGGGCATTACAGAAGAGGGCGGCACGCGCGAGCTGCGCGAAGCCTCCCGCCTGATTATGGATCGGATTACAGAGCTTTGGGAGGAAGGACCGTGCAGGAAATAAGGCTGGCGAAAACGGCGGGCTTTTGCTTTGGCGTGAATCGAGCAGTCAGCATGGTTTACGCTATGCTGGAGGAGGGGAAAACCGTTTATACGCTCGGCCCGATTATCCACAACCCACAGGTGGTGACCGATTTGGAAAAACGCGGCGTTGTGATTGTGGATGAAACCGGCGAGGTGCCGCAGGGGGCTGTGCTCGTGGTGCGCACGCACGGCGTGCCGGCAGCCGTCACTCAGGCCATCAAGGAGCGGGGGCTCGACTGCTGCGACGCGACCTGCCCGTTTGTATCCAAAATCCATCAGATCGTGGCAAAGCGGTCGGAGGGCGGCGATATCGTTTTGATTGCGGGGGATCCCGCACACCCGGAGGTGCGGGGCATCCGCGGCCATTGTCCGGGTAAATCCTATGTATTTAACGGTGTGGGGCAGCTGGAGGATTTGCTACGGACCTATCCTGAATTTTCGAATGCGCCAATTTCAGTGGTTGCTCAAACAACTTTTCACATAAAAGAGTGGGAAAACTGCGTGAAAAAGATAAATTTAGTATGTACAAATGCCACTGTTTTTGATACAATATGTAATGCAACTCAGGAACGGCAGGAGGAAGCGATTGCACTGTCGAAGGCCTGCGGCGCGATGGTCATCATCGGGGGGCGTCAAAGCTCCAATACGGCCAAGCTCCGCGACGTGTGCGCGCGCAACTGCCCGACTTTCCTGATCGAAACGGCAAAGGAATTGGCGGGAATCGATTTTTCTGTTTATTCTTCCATTGGCGTTACTGCGGGGGCTTCCACTCCTGCTGGTATTATAAAGGAGGTACTTGAAACCATGTCCGAATTGTTAAATGAAAACCCTGAGCTTGTCGAGGAGAAAGCGGAATCGGCCGCGCCGGCCGAAGAGGCTGCTGCGCAGCCCGCACAGGAGGAAGCGCCCGCTGAGAAATCCTTCGACGAGATGAGCTTTTCTGAGGCGCTTGAAGCGTCTTTGCAGAGTATGAATACAGATCAGAAGGTGAAGGGTACCGTCGTCGGCATGTCTCCCTCCGAGATCCAGGTTGATATCGGCAGGAAGCACGCGGGCTACATACCGCTTGATGAATTCAGCGCTGATCCCACAGTCAATCCGCTGGAGGCGGTCAAGGTGGGCGACGTGCTTGATCTGATTATCATGAAAACCAACGATGCGGAGGGCACTGTTATGCTCTCCAAAAAACGTTTTGACGCGATCAAGGCGTGGGATGACGTTGTGAAAGCTAGCGAACACGAATCCATCTTGGAAGGCGTCATCACAGATGTCATCAAGGGCGGCGTGCTCGCCTCCACCAACGGCGTGCGTGTGTTTATCCCGGCTTCCCTAGCCACTGCCTCCCGCGGCGAGCCGCTGGATGGCCTGCTGCACCAGCATGTGCAGTTCCGCATCATTGAGGTCAATAAGCCCCGCCGCCGCGCGGTAGGTTCTATCCGTGCAGTGCTTAAGGAAGCGCGCAAGGCCGCGGAGGACGCCTTCTGGGCGCAGGCAGAGGTAGGCCAGGTTTACACCGGCACGGTTCGCACGATTGTTTCCTACGGCGCGTTTGTCGATATCGGCGGTGTGGACGGAATGGTTCATATCTCCGAGCTTTCCTGGAACCGCATCAAGCACCCCTCGGAGGTTGTTTCGGTGGGCGATCAGATCGAGGTTTATATCAAAGCGTTGGATCCGGAGAAACGCAAGATTTCGCTCGGCTATAAGAAAGTGGAGGACAACCCCTGGGAGATCCTGCGCCGTGATTATCCGGTTGGCAGCGAGGTTACGGCGAAGGTTGTCGGAATGACGGCGTTCGGTGCGTTCGCGCAGATCATTCCAGGCATCGACGGCCTAATCCACATTTCTCAGATTGCTGACCACAGGATCGAAAAACCACAGGATGTGCTTTCTGTAGGCGAAGAAGTGCGCGTGAAGATCACGGATATCGATTTTGATAAGAAGCGCGTTAGCCTTTCGATCCGTGCGCTTTTGGACGATAACCAGGCGGACGACGAGGACTGAGATCGTTCTGCCCCATTTGAGTAGTTTTATCTTGATGAAACAGAGCGCTTCCGGCCTTGCGTCGGAGGCGCTCTTTCTATCTAACTATGGACTTTGGCTACTTTTTGCCCGCTATATTTTTAGAAGATTTGGGAAAGAGGATTTTTGTGGAGGATACGCAACGCATGCAAAATCATTTTTCGAAAGGCCTGCGCGATGGCGTGCCGATTGGTCTTGGCTACCTATCCGTTTCGGTCACATTCGGCGTAATGGCGGTGGCGGCGGGCCTGCCGGTTTGGGCGGCGGTACTAATCTCGATGACCAACCTCACCTCCGCTGGGCAATTCGCCGGGCTTTCACTGATCACGGGGGGAGCGCCGCTGTTTGAAATGGCGCTGACCCAGTTTGTCGTCAATATTCGATATTCGCTGATGTCGCTGTCGTTGTCCCAGAAGCTCAGCGGCAGCATCCGGACGATCGATCGGGTTTTCCTCTCTTTTTTCAATACGGATGAAATTTTTGCGGTGGCCAGCATGCAGGAGGGCACGCTTGGGCGGCGCTATCTCTGGGGCCTTGCGCTCATCCCCTACCTTGGCTGGTCGGGCGGGACGCTTATCGGCGCGGCTGCGGCTTCACTTTTGCCGGACCGCGTCGCTTCCGCCTTCGGCATTGCGATTTACGGCATGTTTCTGGCCATTATCGTACCGCCCGCGAAGCATAGCCGGGCGGTGCTCGGCGTAGTGGCCCTGTCGGTTGCAATGAGCAGCCTGTTTCAGTGGCTGCCTGCGCTTAAAGGAATTTCTGCCGGCTTCGTCATCATCATCTGCGCGGTGGCAGCTTCCGCATTGGGCGCGTTGCTGCGCCCTGTGGAGCAGGAGGAGCGCTGGCCGGAGGCCGGGGAGGAGTGTGCGCCATGAAAACGGGAATGCTGCTTGCCTATATCGCTGTGATGGCAGGGGTGACGTATCTCATCCGGATGCTGCCCCTGACAGTGTTTCAAAAAAAGATCAAAAACCGCTTTATCCGTTCTTTTCTTTATTACATCCCCTATGCGGTGCTCGGCGCAATGACGTTCCCCGCGATCCTCTATTCGACGGGGAGCGTTTATTCTGCGCTGGCGGGCCTTGCGGTGGCCATGATCCTTGCGTTTTTGGAGAAGAGCCTGCTCACGGTTGCGCTGTGCTCCTGCGCGGCGGTGTTTCTCGCGGAGCTGCTGGTGTAGAGCGCCCTGCGAAAAACCGTAAAATTTGCCGAATACCAATTTCTTTTTCCCTACGGATATGGTATGATAGCTTCAAACAGAGTTTGAAGCATTGGAAAAATGCCTGTCGGCGTAAAACGCCTCCTGCCGCAGAGCGGCAACGCCATTTTTCACAGAGGTTGATCTTGCGCGCATGGTATAATAGCTTCAAACGGGTCGCAAAGTTTCAAGCTTTGAAACTTGGAAGCATTCCCCAAATGCCTTCCGCAGGGGTAAGCTTGGCGGGTATTGTTATAATAGTGATAATTGATTGAGGAGGGATTTGGGTGCTGGAGATCAAAGGCAACCAATTCTATTTGGACGGAGAGAAATTCCACATCTATGCCGGTGCGATTCACTATTTCCGCACGGTGCCGGAGTATTGGGAGGATCGCCTGCGCAAGCTGAAGCTCGCCGGGTTTAACACTGTGGAAACCTACGTTTGCTGGAACCTGCACGAGCCAAAGAAGGGCGTTTTTGATTTTTCCGGTATGCTCGATATCGTCCGTTTTCTGCGCATTGCGCAGGAGCTAGGGCTTTATGCGATCGTGCGTCCCGGCCCGTATATCTGCGCGGAGTGGGATTTTGGCGGCCTGCCTGCCTGGCTGCTGGCAGATGAAAATATGCGTGTGCGTTGCTGCTATGAGCCATATCTCAAGCATGTCTCCGATTTTTACCATGAGCTGTTTAGCAGAATTCAGCCGATGCTGCTCTCCAATGGAGGCAACATTCTTGCCGTGCAGGTTGAAAATGAATATGGCAGCTATGGCAACGATAAAAACTATCTCGCCTTTATCGAGCAGCTCATCCGTGAGTGCGGTGTGGACACGCTGCTGTTTACCTCAGATGGCGCGAACGACGCGATGCTCACCGGTGGAACCCTTCCCTATGTTTTTAAGGTTGTCAATTTCGGCTCGAATGTGAAGGGCAATTTCAAGGCGGTTGACCGCCGCCAGCCCGGCGCGCCGCTGATGTGCGGCGAGTTCTGGAACGGCTGGTTTGACCACTGGGGTGAAAGGCACCACCACCGCCGGCCGCGCTCGGTGGTCAACGAGCTGAAAACCATGCTCCAGATGGGCGGGAATTTCAGCTTTTATATGTTCCATGGCGGCACGAATTTCGGCTTTACGGCGGGCGCAAACCATGGCGGGAAATATCAGCCGACGGTGACGAGCTATGATGACGACGCCCTGCTCAACGAATGGGGCGGATACACGAAGAAATACCATGCGGTACGAGAGGTATTGCTTGCTTTTCAGGGAATCCCGGCGGAGCCGCTGCCCGCGCCGCCTGCGCTGCAAAACATTGGCCCGGTCGCGCTGACCCAGCAGTATTCCTTTTTACATAACGCAACGAAGATCGGCAAGCGCCACAGAAGCGTGATGACGCGCAGCATGGAGTATTACGGCCAGAATTTTGGTTTTATCCTTTATCATCACGATCTCAAGGGCCCGTATGAGGCTTCTAAGCTCTTTATCGACGGGCTGGCGGACCGTGCCTATGTTTATGTCAACGGCCAACTGCGCGGCATGGTTTACCGCAATGATAAAAAGAAGTTCGTCTCTATCGAGGCGCTGCCTGATGGCGGCAGCCTGGATATCCTTGTTGAGGCGATGGGCCGCGTCAATTATGGCCCGGAGCTGCACGACCGCAAGGGCGTCAGACAGATCCGCCTGAATAACCAGGTGCTCTTCAACTGGGATGTCTACACCCTGCCGTTGGATAACATCGACGCGCTCGACTACAGCGGGAGCGAGGATTTTCCAGCCTTTTTAAAGGGCCGCTTTACCACCAATTCGCAGGCGGATTGCTTTGTGCACCTGAAGGGCTTTACAAAGGGCTATGTGTTTATTAACGGCTTCAATCTCGGCCGCTACTGGAAGATCGGCCCGCAGAAATCGCTCTATGTGCCGGGCACGATTTTAAAGCAGGAGAATGAGATCATCGTCCTGGAGTTGGAAGGCTGCCGGGCGAATGAGGTGGAGATCACGGATTACCACGATATCGGCTGACGCCCTGTGGCCGTTTTCTGCCCGCAAAGTGAGGGATACGAATGGAGCGAATCCTTTCTTATGGAATCCATATGATACCCTATATGCTCTGTGCGTTTCCCGTGATTTTTTTATACCGCTGGCTGCGGGTGCGCGGCCTGCATAAACGTGGCCGGCACACCACTTGGCGGCATGAGCTGGCGTTCTGTGTTTTCCTGCTCTTTCTTGCGGGCCTTGCCTCGCAGACGGTGGTGCCCAGGCTGGAGTTTGGCGTGGGCGGCCTCGCAATTATGGGAGGGGGGCAGACAGGTTTACGGATCAATCTGATTCCTTTCCGGATTTTTGCCGACAGCCTCGCCTCTGGCACGGGCTATTTTATCATCAATTTCCTTGGCAATATCGGCATGTTTCTGCCGATTGGATTTTTTACGGCGCTGCTGTGGGAGCGGCCCTCTTTCCTCAAATCGGCAGGCGCGGGTTTTTTCACTTCGCTGACGATTGAACTCTGCCAGCTGCCGCTGGACCGGGGGACGGATATTGACGATTTGTGGCTCAATACGCTGGGCGCGGCGCTGGGGTATCTGGTGTTTTTACTGTGCAGACGGATCGATCAAAGATGTAATACAAACGCCCTCAATGGATTTACCATCCATTGAGGGCGTTATTGTCAGAGGAAGTAACGTAATCCATCCTCGACAAGGTGAAACGTGTCCACTATAAAAACAATTGCGAATCTTATTGATTTTATGGTTTCAAGTCAGAAAATTGTATGCCCCATTTTTTGTGAGAACCAAAAGCGATAGATCGGTGATTATTGATATACCCATCCCCAGTTTCCATAGCAGGTATGGAGAGGGTTATTCCATTTTGAAATATAGGCCCTTTTATAGTCTGTTGCATCCGCCCACTGTGAACCATACTGTCTGCCGGAGTCGTAATCCCCTTCCTGAAGGCGTACATAACAGTTGCTTAGCTTCTTGCCCTTCACGGTTCCGTAGTCTCCCGTTGCAACAAAACCAACTTGGCACCAAGCCTCTACCGAGTTACTAAAGACACCGGAATTTGTAGAGGCAAAAAGGGGGCCAATTGCCGACGCAGTAGCAAAGACACAAGCGAAAACCAGAATGAAAGCTGCTATAGTCAAAAGACATTTTTTGTTTTTTCAGTCAGTATGTTTTCTCCTTTCCTTCTATAAATTGAAATGTTGTGGACAACGTTTCTTGCTAAAATACTTTGGCAAAGCAAATCACTGTTCCTGCTTCATTTTACCGTCAACAATTTGAATCACGCGATTGCAGGCGCCTGCCACAGTAGGGTCGTGCGTGACAATTATAACCGTTTTACCCGCCTGGTGAATTTTTTGCAGGATGTTTAACACTTCTCTACCAGTTTTTTGATCCAGTGCGCCAGTCGGCTCATCAGCCAGAATAATCTGCGGATCATTGACAATTGCCCGTGCAATCGCAACCCGTTGCTTTTGCCCTCCGGATAGGCGATAAGCCAATTCGGATTTTTTATCTGCTATTTGAAGTTGATTCAAAACCTGTTCAATGCGTTCCTTTGGCTTTTTGTCAGAGGGCTTGGCATAGGAAAGCGGGATTTCTACATTTTTAGAAACGGTCCAATGATCAATGAGGCCGAAATCCTGCAATACAAACCCAAAGCGTTTATTCCGGAGCTGCGCCAAACGCATATGGCTAAAATTTTGGATATCCGTTCCGTCCAGAAGATAGCTACCGCTTGTCAGTTGGTCAATGCATCCGATGATATTGAGCAGCGTAGATTTTCCGGAGCCGGAAGGCCCCATCAGGGCGACCAGCTCTCCCTTTTGGATTTGCAGGGAAAGGCCATTCAGGGCAAAAACACGCGAGGAGCCTTTTCCATATATTTTGACTCCGTCGATCAATTCGATCATTGTGTCATTCACTCCGTTTCAAAATTTGGGCAATATCGGTATGCAGGAGTTTTATAGATGGCGGAAGGGTCGTGAGCAGGCAAATCAGAACGCTGAACGAAAGAATAAACAGCGTGACAGAAAGCTCGTGAAACAAGAACCCGGTCAGAAGCGCTGCTATGCACACGACGAGCCAAACTTGCAAGCATAAACGGAATACCAATAAAAACATATTGCACCCACATAGGAGATGGACGGCAAATTCGCGTTGACGTTTCTGTACGAAGATGAACAGGGAGGAAATCATGCAGATTGTGCATAAGGCCAGCACGAGGCTCATGGGCAGCAAAAGCAATTGTATCGTGCGCAGTTCAGACTGGATGATTGCATGGAGCTGCTGTTCCATGCTGATAAATTCATAGGTAAAAAGTGCCATGGAGGCTGACTTCTGCTGGATCTCTACAAGAGAAGCCGGATTCTTCGTGAGGATGCAAGTATTGTTGATCGCCATATCTAACGCGCCCAGCTCAGAGGCTTCATTTAAGATCAATGGAAATATAACGGCGTCGTCCAAATATAATATTTCGTTTGTTTTTTTGGGGTCCAGATAAAATGATTGACTTTCTAGAAATCCCCTGACTTCATATTGATGCTCAATGATATCTCCTTTATGAAACTGCCCGCGATAATTTGCGCCCAATAAAACGGGAGACAGGCTTGCTTTTTTTTCAAAGTCTGTTGGCAGAAAAAGAGTTCCCTCTGTACATTTCAGTGAAAAAATATTCTGAAAAGCGGAATCTATGTATAAAATCGGATGCGGCTTTTTTTCACCTTTTTTAGATTGTGTCAATGGCACAACAATTCCTTCTTCTGCATAAAAGCTGTAGGAAGTAAAGCCCTTAGACGTTTTTAAAAAGTGGTAAAACCGAAATAGATCTTGCCTGACCGTCGGAGACTGGAAAAGAGAGTTGTTTAGATAATCCTCGTTTGTTACATCCTTCATAAAGTAAATTTCATCCAAATTTTGGAAATGAAGCAACTTTTGCCGAAATGAAAAAAGCTGTATGCCGGAAGAGAAGAGAAAACTGACTGCCAAAAGGCCGATGAGTATTTGTAAAAAATAGGAGGCAAAAAAAAGCTTTCGTTCTCGGATATCCTCAATAGCATATTTGATCTGTTGTAGCATCATTGTACTTTTTCCACATGATTAGAGTGTTTGATCGTTTGTCTTACAGTCAGAATACAGAGTAGAACGCCAATCAAAAGCGTGATTCCCAACCCGGTTCCAGTCATTATTATACATTGCTCCCAAGCAGGCGGTTCCAGGAGAAAAAGCCTATATTTTAAACAAAGAGATGCGCATAAAATTCCGGCAGCGGCTCCGATCCATGCAAGCAGTAGGTAGCGGGATGTCAGATAGAACAGGAGTTTTTTGTTGGTGGCTCCGGTCAGCCAGCGAATAAAAATTTCTGTTTTTCTACCTTCTAGCCAATATGCCAACACATAATGCATATTTAGAAGCAGCAAAACGGAAACGCCACTTACCAGCAAGAAAAGCGCTTTTAAATCAGAGGAAGGCAACACACCTGACAGCGCCTGCCTGGAGGAGACGGACGTGGTTGCGTCGATCGATGCAATATATGCTTTTAATTTTTCAAAGATTGCCGTTGTGTTATCTGCGCCGTCCAAATAAAAAGTTCCTGTAGCCGGCAGATCAGGCGCATTTTTTAACACACTGATAAGAGGAACGTAGTAACGGCTAACTCCAGATTGATAAACTCCGATGATTTCATAGATCATTCCCTCATGAGAATACCAATTCGTATGGATCGACTGACGGTCTAGCAGCGTTTTCGAGAGAACAATTTTGTTTGCACCCTTCAGCATATCGTTGTTGGTAAAATCGAGACCGTTCTTAAGCTCATAGAAATCAGATGGATTTTTTAAAGAAAAAAATTCAGTTCCCTGGGAGAGCGGGACTTCCCGCAACAAGGTAATTTCCGTATTTTCTAGAATAAATTGTAACAAATGGCGGTTTGTAAAAGCACTGTGCCCGTTGGCTGCTATCGTCTCGAATTGTATTGTGTGTTTTGACATGGCAGAAGCATATGGGTATTGTTTTGTGAGGATAGGGGTGATTGCCGCGCTCGATAGCATACAACAAAATGAAATGATGCAGAAAAAAAGAAGCAGCATCGCAGAATGGTGCAGTAATTGTCGCATATAAACCCCTCTTATCAGATAAAATAACCGTAATCTGCCTCTGCGTTACATACAATCAGACGGTTTCACAAATTTATAGAACCATAGAACTTTCGATCGTAGCTTTATTGTATATAAAATCCAATTACCTGTAAATATTCATTTGTTACAATAAATGAAATATATTTTTATAGAAACAACCAGTTTTGGATTCTATACAAAGCGATATTTAAAAAATGATTTGGCTTCGTTTTCAATTCGTTCATAAATTCCCAATCATATATTCATAATTACCCCGTATCATATCATTTAGCACTCAAAGGAAATGAGTGCTAAAATTATGGACATATAAATTTTGATACAGGGGTGTCTGTCAGCATGAAAATGAAGCAGTTCAAAGCCGAATCCAAACGCCTTCTCGACCTGATGATCAACTCCATTTACACGCACAAGGAGATCTTTCTCCGCGAGCTGATCTCCAACGCCAGCGATGCGATTGATAAGCTCTATTACCATGCGCTGTCCGACGGTAATACGGGCCTCAACCGCGATGATTTTTCCATCGAGCTTGCCATCGATAAGGAGAACCGCACCTTGACCATTACGGACAATGGCTGCGGCATGACGAAGGAGGAGCTGGAAAACAACCTCGGCGTGATCGCAAAGAGCGGCTCGCTCGCTTTCAAGCAGGAGAACGAGGCCAAAGAGGATATCGATATTATTGGCCAGTTCGGCGTGGGCTTTTATTCCGCCTTCATGGTGGCCGCCAACGTGAAGGTTTACAGCAGGGCCTATGGTGCGGACGAAGCGTATGTATGGGAATCCAACGGCGCGGAGGGGTATACCGTTGAGCCCTGCGAAAAGGCGTCGAACGGCACGCAAATTGTATTGACCATCAAAGAGGATACAGAGGATGAAAAATACAGCGAATTCCTCGAATCCTACCGTGTTCAGGAGCTGGTGCGCAAGTATTCCGACTATATCCGCTACCCGATCCGCATGGAGGTCGAAAAGAGCCGCATGAAGGAGCAGCCGGAAGGGGAGGAAGCGGACGAGGAGAAGGCCCCGGAATATGAGACCTACACGGAGGTGGAAACCCTCAACAGCATGGTGCCGATTTGGCGCAAAAATAAAAATGAGCTGACGGATGAGGATTACAACAGCTTCTACAAAGAGAAATTCTTTGATTACAGCGATCCGCTCAAGGTGATCCATACTTATACGGAGGGCGCGGCCACCTATCACGCTCTGCTTTTCATCCCCGCGAAAGCGCCCTATAATTACTACACGCGCGATTATGAAAAGGGCCTCAAGCTCTATGCCAGCGGCGTGCTCATCATGGATTCCTGCAAGGACCTGCTACCCGATCACTTCAGCTTTGTCAAGGGCCTGGTGGATTCGGAGGATCTCTCCCTGAACATTTCCCGCGAAATGCTCCAGCATGACCGCCAGCTCAAGGTGATCGCCTCCCGGCTGGAGAAGAAGATCAAATCCGAGCTGCTCTCCATGCTCAAAAATGACCGCGAAAAGTATGAGGAGTTCTTCAAGAACTTTGGCCTTCAACTCAAATACGGCGTGTATAACGGCTTCGGCGCGAATAAAGAGCTGCTTCAGGATCTGCTGCTGTTCTATTCGAGCAGCGAGCAGAAGCTCGTTACGCTCGAGGAATACGTTTCCCGCATGAAGGAAGACCAGAAATATATTTACTATGCCGGCGGCGAGAGCCGCGAGCAGATCGAGCGGCTGCCGCAGACTGAGCTTGTCAAGGACAAGGGCTATGAGATTTTGTATCTGACGGACGACGTGGACGAATTCGCTCTCCAAATGATGCATGATTATAGCGAGAAGGAGTTTAAATCCGTTTCCGCCAGCGATCTTGACCTCGATACCGAAGAGGAGAAGAAGGAGTTTGAGAAGCAGACGGAGGAGAATAAGGACCTGCTCACCTTCATGAAGGATGCGCTGGATGGCAAGGTAAAAGCAGTTGTTCTTTCCAAGCGGCTCAAGAGCCATCCTGTGTGTCTCTCTAACGAGGGCATGCTCTCCATCGAGATGGAGAAGGTTTTAAACGCCATGCCAAACGATCAAAAGGTGAAGGCCGAGCGCGTGCTGGAAGTCAACGCTTCCCACCCGATCTTTGAGAAGCTGTCAAAGCTCTATGCAGAGGATCAGGAGAAGCTGAAAACCTACGCACAGCTGCTCTATACGCAAGCGGAGCTGATCGAGGGTATGCCGGTGGAGGACCCGGTGGCGTTCTCGAATGCGGTGTGCGAGCTGATGGTGTAAAATGAATAGAACATGAGCAAATAACGCCTCGGACAGCTTCCGCCGTCTGAGGCGTTTCCATTCTTTTTAGCAATGTGTATTTAATAATTCGGGTAATGTTTGCAGCGCTTTGTAAAAAACTGCTGCAAAACACAGAGCATTATGTTTTGCAGCAGTTTATTCCATCCGTTTAATTTGCTAAATCCAACTCGCCCGGGAATTTTGCGTCATCAATCTGATACGGCGTATAATTCTCATTTTGCCAGACCTTTACATAATCCACATAGAAGATACTCTCACTCGCCTCATCAAATTTTCCGATCTTCTGCCCGTGCGGGCCGTAGGCGTCGCCCGCATCAATTTCTACGGTCAGCCGCAAAAATTCCTGCACCTTGGAAACGCCGCCGCCCATGGAGGCCCAAGTCGGCTTGCCGTCGATGTAAAAAACGTAATATTCCGGCGTCCATTTCAAGGCGAAGGTATGGTAGCCGTCGTAGAGATCCTGCTCCAACTCCACGATGCTGTCATCCACCTTGGAAAACGCTCCATAGCCGTTCCACAGCAGGGCGTGGCCCATTTTGCTGGTTTTGCTCCTGCGGAACGCGCTTTCGAATATGTCGATCTCCGTGCCATCCACGCCCTCGCTCGCCACTTTGCGCTGATTGGAGGATTGCAGCCAGAAGGCGGACCATAGGCCGTCCGTATCCGGGAATTTCACGCGCGCCTCAAAATAGCCGAACGCCTGCCCGAAGAGGATTTCATCGCTGCTGCCCTTGTTGCTGTTGTTGTCGCCCGTAATGCGCCGGGTTTCGATGCCGCCTGTAAAGCGGCCGCTGGCCGGGCAGGTTCCATCGCAGGTGTGGTTCGTCTCATAACGGGAGTGGATTTCCACATTGCCGTCTTTTACTGTAACCATCTCCGGGCACCACCAACAGCCCTGTTCCGGGCGGCTTTTATCGTCGCTTTCCCAGCGGATGGCATGCGGGGAGGTCGTCCAGATTTCTCGATTTCCCTTGTATTGTTCTCCAAATTGGATGTTCTGGTTGAGTCCGTCGCCTTCAAATTGATCCTCAAACACCAGATACCAGCCATCCTGCCCAAGCGTCGGCAGGGAGAGGTCATAGGCTTCGTTTTTCCAACTATCCGGGTTTTCTTTTTTTCCGCAGCCGGTGAGGAACAGGCCGCCGCAGAGCAAACAGGCCATCATCAATGCAATCCACTTTTTCATGTTTTTCCCATCCTTTCCGTCGCGCGGCTTTGCGCCGCGTTTGCTTCCAGTGTATCGGAAGGGGAGAGACGTGTCAAGTGCAGAGGCTAAGAGGAATGGGGATTTAAAAATTGGCCGAGGGGCATTCATAGGCTTTTCTTGTCCGGTTTAGATGGACCAGAAAGACCACGCCGAAAACAAAGCGTACGATGATGCAGATCACATTCAGCCCCGGGATGAAGAGCAGCAGATATGCCAATATGTCGGCAACGGCCATCACTTTCCATGTGGTAAACAAAGGCGTGCCGTTCAGGCTGCGGGCCTGCGCGCTCTCCAGCTCCAGCACGCCCTGCACAATATGGTAGGAGATATAGAGGGAGATGAGGGTGGAGAGAAGCCCCAGGATGGTTGCGGCATAGCCGAGGGCGGCAGATAGGCCAATCAGATCCAGAATATATAGAATCAGGGTATAAATCGCCATAGCAATTGCAAACGGTCTTGCTTTGCCAAAATGACTGTTTACTGCCGCCATCTCCGCCAGCCCGCCGATTAGGATGAAATAGCCGATAAAATCGGGCAGCAGGCCAATCGTTGTGGTATTAAAGGTGAAGTTGATATCCAGAAAGACCAAAAGCAGGCCAACAAAAATTTTGCTCATAACAGTCGCGTCCTTTCCTCTTAAAAACAAAATTTCTCGATGAATTGACGAGGCGTGCGGCGGCGCTTATTAGTGGCCGGTTTGGTTGTGAAAGATCCAATAACGGATGGCGGAAACATCTTCTGCGATATGCAGCAACACCATGCCGCCTGTGATGCTGGCAACGGCCAACAGCAAAGAGAAGATCAAAATGAGAACCCCCAAAAAAGCGTTGCCCGATGCGAATGCCATCATTCCCCCACCGAGCAGGATGGCGAAGAACAGCACCGCCATGACTACTTTCAGGGAGGAAATCCAGAAGGAGGAATCGATGCCTCCAATGCTTTCGCTTGCTTGCCGCTTTGCACCGGCGCCCCAGTAGTCTTTCTGCGGGTTAGTCTGTGGGTCAGGCGGTTTTGAAGCGGGCGGGGAGCTGGTGACAGCTTCGTTTTCACCGCAGAGAGCGGCGAGATAAGCCTTAACCTCCGGGTCGATGGTGCGCAGCCTGCGTTGCTTAAAATAGCTCCTTGCCGCGGCGGCAGATGGTTCAGCCTGTTTGATTAGGGCTTTTACCTGTGTGCCGCAAGCGATGCAAATGCATTTTTCGCCGGTTTCGGTTGTAATGCTATCTATTTTTCCAGGCTGTAAGGGTGTGCCGCATATTCGACAAATCTCCATAACTTTCCTCCTTTCAACTGATAAAAATCAACCAAATCATCCCATTCAAAAGTAGCATATAGCAAATAGAAAGTCAAGGCAACAAACCGGCCGTACCTTTCAGGCACGGCCGGTTTGCTGTTCGAAAAAATAGAGAATGCAGGCTTCTATTGATTTATATTTTAGCCGAAATAACGCTCCAGCAAGCCCTTGAAGGCTTTGCCGTGGCGAGCTTCATCCTTGCACATCTCATGCACAGTATCATGGATTGCATCGTAGTTCAGCGCCTTGGCACGCTTGGCGAGCTTGAGCTTGCCTTCCGTTGCGCCATATTCCGCCTCAACGCGAACGCGCAGGTTTTCCTTGGTATCCGCGGCAACAACTTCACCCAACAGCTCGGCAAATTTCGCGGCGTGCTCTGCCTCTTCATAAGCAATGCGCTTGTAAGCTTCGCCAACCTCGGGGTAGCCCTCGCGGTCTGCCTGGCGGCTCATGGCAAGATACATGCCAACCTCTGTGCACTCACCCATAAAGTTTGCACGCAGATCTTCCACGATATCCTCTTCTACGCCCTTGGCAACGCCGATCCGATGCTCGTCAGCCCATGCCATTTCGCCTGTGACCTCATTGAACTTTTCACGGGGCGCCTTGCAGACGGGGCAGAACTCCGGCGCTTCTTCTCCCTCGTAAACATAACCGCAAACGCTGCAAACAAACTTCTTCATGATTCATGACCTCCATATGATGTTAAGTATTTTTTGATTATCTTTATTGTAGAAGGCTCCGCAGGGAACCGCTGATGAAATCCAGGCATTCCAGGCCACCGGAATTTCATCAGTGCTTCTCCATGCAATTCTGGCAGATACCGTAGAACGTCAGTCGGTGGTAGTCAGCCGAACAGGGGAGATACTTTTGTGCCTCCCGGTCCAGCTCTTTAAATACCGGCATGGGCAGATCATACAAGCGGCCGCAGCGATTGCATAAAAAGTGGTAGTGCTGCGCCGTGTTGCCGTCGAAGTGATCCGCACCTCCACAGGAGAGCTTTAAAATGATTCCTTCCTCACTTAGGAGGGAGAGGTTACGATAGACCGTGCCAAGGCTCAGGTTTGGCAGTTCCTCTTTTAAGGAGAGGTAAAGCTCCTCCGCCGTGGGGTGGTCGGTCCGGCCGCATAGTTCGCTGAGAATTGCCTCGCGCTGACGGCTGCGTTTTATAAGTGCCATGGGAACCATCCATTCAATAATGATAATCGTTACTGTTATTATATATTTTTTGAAGGAGATGTCAAGCCTTTTTCTCAATTTTTAAAAAACTTTTTTCTGCGAGATCAGGGGGATGAAAAGAAGGTCAATCTGCCCGTCGGGCAATGATTAGCGCCTCTTTCGGGCAAACTAGCATTTATAGGGCTAGATTTCTGAAAGAGTGGGGATTTTATGTTTCCAGATCAAGTTTTTTATGAGCCTGCTGTTCTTCATTATCCGCTGGGTAGGCAGCTGCGGGAGAAGTACGCGGACGTTACCTGGACGGAGATTGAAAGCCATAACCGAATCGACAGCCTGCGCACTCAGCCGAACAGCGCATTTGCGCAGCTAAAGCGTCACCTCGTCCTGGGCGTGCGCAAAACACACCGCTATGTGCCGAATCGCAAGGGATCGGATTTCCTTGTCCCATATACGTCATCCGGCTGCACGGCGATGTGCCTTTATTGCTATCTGGTTTGTCACTATAACAAATGCGCTTATCTGCGCCTGTTTGTCAACCGGGAGCAGATGCTCGAAAAGCTGATGAAAACGGCCGCGTCCGCTGACCGGGATCTAACCTTTGAAATCGGCAGCAACAGCGATTTGATTTTAGAGAACACAATTACGGGAAACCTGCCGTGGACGATTGAACGCTTTGCGGACAGCCCAAAGGGCTTTTTGACGTTTCCCACCAAGTTTGATCGGGTGGAGCCTCTGTTGCCGCTGCGGCACAACGGCCGGACGATTGTGCGCATGAGCGTGAATCCGGAGGAAGTGATCCGGAAGGTGGAGCTCGGCACCTCGCCGCTGCCAAATCGCATCCGCGCGCTCAACCGCCTGTGCGAGGCGGGCTACCGGCCGGGGCTTCTAATCGCGCCCGTCATTTTGGTGGAAAATTGGCAGCAGGCCTATCGCCGGCTGCTGGAGCGCCTTGCGGATGAATTATCGCCCGCCGTAAAACGGCAGGCGGCGATTGAGGTGATATTAATGACCTATAGTTATGTTCATAGGGCGATCAATCAGGAAGCTTTTCCCAATGCAGCGCAGCTTTATGATGCCGCTCTGATGACCGGGCGCGGGGCGGGAAAATATTGCTACCGTCCGGAGCAGCGCGCACAGGCGGAGCTTTTTTTACGCGGCGAACTAGAAAAATGGCTTGGAGAAATGCGCCTTTTATATTTTGTCTGATTGGCTTAGCAGCGGTGTGCTGCCGGTGGATTTTTTTGCAGCGGTTTATTTTCGAGCCCGCCAGCCCAGAGGCAGAGCATGAGCAGCAAAAAGAGGAACGCCATCAGCCCATATTGGCGCTGCATGGCCACACAGGAGCCATGTAGCCGGAGCTCGATGCCAAAGGATTGCAAAAGCGCCGGCAGAAATTCCGCAGGGCGATGCTGCGCGAGCGGGATTCTTAAATGCTCGGTATAGAGCTGCCGCAGCACGCTGACCGCCTGCGTTGGCGGAAAGTAAAAAAGCATGCCGCGCAGCCAGCTGGGATAAAAGGAATAGGGAAGATAAGCTCCGGCGAGAAAGCCGATTAGAGTGCCATAGAGGTTTGCCAGGGTGGAAAATGTAGCCGTACTTTTCAGCCTCCGGGAGAGGCATAGGAGGATGGCGGCATTTATCATAGAGGAAAACAGAACGGTTCCGGCTGTTTGGAAGAGGCTTGTGCCTGGCAGCGCATGGTGATAACGCATAAGAAAAAATAACTCCCCACCCAATACGGTACATATAGTAAAAAAGAACGAAATGAGCACAGCCGTCACCCAATAGCCAATCGTCAGTGAAAAATGCGAAACCGGGGCAACCAGATAATCACGCCGGATGCCGGTTTCCGTATCGGCAACACTCAATTGCAAAATCCCAAAGCAGGTGGTCGTATTAACAACAATCAGCAGCCCGGCAAGCATAAAGCGGTCAGTGAACTCTTTGACGAACGTGCTTTCCACCCCCGCGCGCGTGACCGTATCCAGCAGAAAATCCCGTAGAAATAGCATGTAGATTCCAATAACGATCAGCACGGAGGCAAAGGAGAGCAAAATATTCAGCCGATTGCCGCAGAATAGGCGCAGGTTGCGCCGAATGAAATAGAGTAATTGATTCATCTGCTCTCTCCTAACAGGCGAAGATAAAGTGCGTTTAAGTCCAACTCTCTTCCGCTGGTCTGCTGCGCCGTTTCAATTCTATCCAACGTATCACACAACAAAATGTGGCCGTGGTCCAGCACGCAGATCGCGTCGGAAAAGGCTGCCTCCTCCATATAATGAGTGGTGAAAAAAATCGTCATCTGCAATTGACTACGCAGGCCGTGCAGCACTGCCCAAACCTTTTGGCGCGTAACGGGGTCGAGGCCGGTGGTTGGTTCATCCAAGATCAGCAGGCCGGGTGCCGGCAGCAACGCCCGCGCGATTTGTGCGAGGCGCTTTTGGCCGCCGGAACACTCCCGGTATTTCCGGGGGAGAATCTGCTCCAGCATCAATAGAGAGGAAAGCTCTGAAATGCGTTTTTTCAACTCCTTTTCCTTGGGGATATAAAGGCCGCCGCGATACAGCAGGTTTTGATATACGCTCAGGCTCCCATCCAGCACGTCGTCTTGAAAAACGATGCCGATTTCTCGCTTGACCTGTTTGCGTTGGCGGTCGAGATCCATGCCGCCAATGCATACACTTCCGCTGCTCTTGAGCAGTAGGGTGGATAAAATGTTAATCGTGGTGCTTTTGCCCGCCCCGTTCGGCCCAAGAAAGGCGAAAATCTGCCCTTTGCCAACATGGAAGCTGATGTGCTTTACCGCCTCGTGCTTGCGGTAAACCTTGCTTAAATCCGTCACACGGATATATTCCGGCATCATCCTCACCCCTTTTGCACCATATGCAAAAAAAGAGAACGATATGATGCCCGCCTTTCTTTTTGCTTTCGGTTGTCATAGTGCATAAAATATGATAAAATAGCTTCAAACAGGATCGTTTGAAGCATTTACGAGGGCTTTTGTGTGGGTAGGGTCAGCTAAAAACTTTTGTATAGAAAGAGTGAGAAGAATTGAAGTATGCAGAGCAGGCGGCAAACGGCAAAGCCTTTGATCTGAAGGCGACTGTGCAGTATTGCTGCGACCAAATCAAACAGATTATCGAGACAGTCGGCCCTCGTGCGCCCGGCAGCCCGGAAGAGCTGAAAGCGCAGAAGATGATGGCCGAAGAGCTCGGGCAATGGGCGGACGATGTGCAGATCGAGGAATTTACCGTGCACCGCCAAGCATTTATGGGATTTATTCCGTTTACGGTTGCGCTGGGCATTATCGCATCGTTCCTCTATTGGTTCGACCACGCGTTGGCCGCGCTGATTCTTGTGATCATCGGTGCAATTCCCCTGGTGTTGGAATTTGTGATGTATAAGCAGTTTATCGACCCGCTGTTCCCCGGCCACCCGTCTCACAATGTGATCGCTACGCGCAAGCCAAAAGGAAAGGTGAAACGCCGGATTTTCCTGGTGGGCCATTCTGACTCCCAATATGAGTGGACGCTCAACTATAAATTGGGCGGCAACGGCATGAAGGCGGTGCTGATCCCCGCAGTGGTCGGCTTCGTGATCTGCGGTGTTGCCAGCCTGGTGAAGTTTTTAGTGGCCGATGTGGCAGGAGTGGCGCTAACAGGCGGGCTGGATATCTTCTTCAAGATTTTTGGCGTGCTTCTGTTTTGCCTGTTCCCGTGCTTTATTGGTTTTCTGTTTTTTCAGAATCCTTTCAAAAGCGTACCTGGTGCGAACGATAACCTCACCGGCTGCTATGTTGCCATGAGCACGCTCAAAACGCTGGCAGAAGCGAATATCCGTTTTGAGAATACGGAGGTCGTCGTGTTGCTCTCCGGCTCTGAGGAAGCGGGCCTGCGCGGTGCGAAGGCCTATGCCAAGCGGCATAAGGAGGAGCTGCTCGCTACGGAAACCGTTGTGCTTGGCCTTGATACCTTCCGCGATCTGAAGGATCTCGCCGTTTACGACCGCGATCTGAGCGGCACCTTAAAGCATGATAAGCAGGCAAAGGAGCTCGTGAAAAACGCTGCCTCCAACTGCGGGCTCGACCTTCCCTATGCTTCGATCTACATCGGCGCGTGCGACGCCGCTGCGTTTACGCAGATCGGTGTGAAGGCCACCGGCTTTGCCGCGATGGACCCTACGCCGCCGCGCTATTACCACACGCGGCTCGATAGTTGGGAGCTGCTGGAGCCTGAAGCGATCCGCACAGGCATTGAGGTTGTAACCGAGGCTTGCTGCATGTATGACGCGGTAGGGCTGAAATAAGGATATGTAGAAAGTTGCGCGTTGCACATGAATCCAGCTGCGGTAGATTGCAGCTGGATTTTTTATGCTTTGATTAGGAGGCAGATGCTGCAAAACGGGATGTAATTCGCCTTTCCGTCATCATGTTTGTTTTACGCATCATCTTGTGCTTTTATAGGGAATGAGATATAATAAATACCATACTGCTCGCTGGGTGGCGTACCGGAAATGGTGGAGAGCTTTGCATGGAATGGCCTTGCGGATTTCTCATTTAGAGGCTTTTTTCAGCGGGAGACGCCGCAGATTGGATGCGCCTGTAGAGAGGTGTGTCGATAGGGTGGAGGAATAGAATGGATGAAATGAATCTTGCCGATCTGGTGCGGGAGATCAGCCGGTCGGTGCAGCAAACGGTCAGCAACAACTCGAAAACGTTTGTAGAGATCAGGCGTACGGTGGATAGCACAGTGAAGGAGATCAAGGATACCGTGCTGGAAACGGTTGATACCGTTAAAAATACGGCGGCGCGCCCCAAAACACCCCCGAAACCGGCGCCCTATCAACCTCAATGGGTGGATGGCAAGCTGATGAAGCGTTCTGCGCCCGGCAAAATCACCGGGTTGCTTTTGGCTTTGCTTGGCGCCGTGCCCGGCGTGCCGATTGTGGCGGCACTGGTGGTCTCCGCGATCCTGCTGGCCGTCAAAGGGCTGAACCTTAGTGCGGCTGTGGCCTTTTTGAGCGTAGGTGCTGCTGGCTGCGGCGTTCTGTTTGGTAGCGGCCTGCGTATGCGCAGGCGAGCGCTTCGCTTTGAAGCCTATCGCAAGGAGCTGCGGGGCATGAGCTTTTGCTCGTTGGCACACCTTGCTCAGGCGGTGGGCCAATCAGAGCGCTTTGTGGCGAAAGATATCAAACGCATGATCGGGCTGGGCTTTTTCCCGCAGGCCCACCTGGATGCACAGGAAACATGCCTGATTTTGGATCATGAAACCTATGCCCGCTATCTGGAGGCGGAGGAAAGCAGAAAACGCCGGGAGGAGGAGGACGAGCGCCGCCGTCAGCGCCTCAAAAATGACCCCAAGGCCGCGGAGTTGGAAGCTCTGCTAGAGGATGGCGACCGGGTGATCCGCCAAATTCGAGAGGCAAACGATGCAATTCCGGGCGAGGAGATCTCGCAGAAGCTGTTCCGATTAGAGGAGATCACCTCAAAAATTTTTGACCATGTGGAAAAACACCCGGAGAAGCTGCCTGAAATCCGAAAGTTTTTAAACTATTATCTGCCAATCACCTTAAAGCTGGTCAATGCCTATCGGGAGTTTGACAGCCAGCCGGTGCAGGGTGAGAATATTATGAGCGCCAAAGCGGAAATCCGTGAAACGCTTGATACCATCAATCTGGCGTTTGAAAACCTGCTGGATAGCTTATTTGAGAATGCGGCAATGGATGTTTCCACTGATATTTCCGCGTTGGAGGCTATGCTTGCCCAAGAGGGGCTGACGGGGAATGATTTTCAAAATTAGGTTTCCTCGGGCGGCCTCGAAGCACTATCCTTGAATTTTTGGTGCTACACACCTGATTGATTGAAGGAGGATCTTTGCCATGAGCGAAGAAATGAAAGAAATAACGGCGGTTCCCACTTTGACCTTTGAGCCGTTCGAAAGCGAACAGGGCGTTTTGCAAACGGTGCGTGCAAACGAGCCTTCGCCTGAAGACGCAGTGTTTGACGAAAGCTCTTTGACAGATGCGGAAAAGAAGATGGTGCAGGATTTTGCTTCGAAAATTGAGCTGAGCAACTCCAGCATGGTGCTGCAATACGGCGCGGGCGCACAAAAAAAGATGGCCGATTTTTCTGAATCAGCGTTGAATAATGTGCGCACCAAGGATCTAGGCGAAATCGGAGGCATGCTTTCCAATGTGGTAACGCAGTTGAAAAGCTTTGATGTAGAGGAAGAGGAAAAGGGCTTTTTGGGATTCTTCAAACGCGGCTCGAATAAGCTTACTTCCATGAAAGCCAAATATGCCAAGGCGGAAACCAATGTGGATGCGATCTGCCACACGCTGGAAGGCCATCAGATGCAGCTTTTAAAGGATATTGCAATGCTGGATAAAATGTATGAGCTGAACAAGGTGTACTTTAAGGAACTCTCCATGTATATCTTGGCAGGCAAGAAGAAGCTTGCGCAGACGCGCGCCGAGCAATTGCCCATTCTGGTGGAAAAGGCGAAACAGACCGGCCTGCCAGAGGATGCGCAGGCGGCAAACGATCTCTCCTCTCTGTGCGGCCGCTTTGAAAAGAAGCTGCACGATTTGGAGCTGACGCGCATGATTTCCATCCAGATGGCGCCTCAGATCCGCCTGGTGCAGAATAACGATACGCTGATGTCGGAAAAAATTCAGTCCACGCTGGTGAATACGATCCCGCTGTGGAAAAGCCAGATGGTGTTGGCTTTGGGCGTTGCTCATTCCCAGCAGGCGGCGCAGGCGCAGCGCGAAGTGACGGATATGACCAATGAGCTGCTGCGTAAAAATGCCGACACACTGAAAATGGCCGCGGTGGAAACCGCGAAGGAATCAGAGCGCGGAATTGTGGATATTGAAACGCTCAAGCATACCAATGAGAGCCTGATCTCCACACTGGATGAAGTGCTCCGTATTCAGCAGGAGGGCCGCCAGAAACGCCGCGAAGCGGAGCTGGAAATGGGCCGTATCGAAAACGAGCTAAAGCAAAAGCTGTTAGAAATCAACGGCTAAGGAAAGCCAGCATCCTATTGACTAGAATATCGATGGAACTCTTGTAGGGGCGAACTGTGTTCGCCCGCTTTTATTCCTTGTGTAAATAAATATGAGTTCATCATGATAACCCTGGATTGCGGGCGAACGCAGTTCGCCCCTACGACGTAATAAAAAATAGCCGTTAACCGTCTGCTTATGAGGGCAAACAGCTACCGGCTATTTTTTTATTCTACGCGACAGTCTCCACAGCGATCGAACTTTTCCCTATTCTTTTACCTTTTTTGGAATAGTGTGTTTTTTACCGAACGTCTATGAAAGGAAAGGTGGTGTAAGCAGGATGTTTACCACCGTAGCTCGCTGAGAGGACGATGAAACCTGCTGCCGATTATGGATGGCTCCTTTTTATCGCGCTAGATCGTTTGAAGGCGTGCGCTTTTAAAACTTATCCGGCTTCCTGCTGAGAGGTCTGCTGGATCAATTCTATAATTTCTTTCACAGAAATTCCTTTTTGCTGCAAGGCGTCATACAGCGCGCCGACCTCTGTTTCCCGTTTTGCATTCAGCAGCTCCTGACGGCGTTCAAGCAGCTCGGCTTTGGTTTTATCGCAGCGGATCAGCTGAGCTTCTACCTTCATGATTTCATCATCATAATCAATTGCTTTGCGTGGACGAGGCATAAAAAACCAGCTCCTTTGCTTTTGTTTTCTGTTACCAATTATAGGCAGGTTGAAGCATAAATATGCGTGCTTTCAGAAAGATTGTCCGCCAAACGCCGCTTGACCTGCGTAAAAAGTGGATATACTACAGGCAATACCATTTGAAAAGGCGGAGATCAAAATGGCGAAACGCGTTATCGCTATGTTTTTTGCGCTGATGCTTTCTTTGGGATTGCTGTTTGTCAGAATTTTGAGCATCTCTCAAAGTGAATATGCGCAGGCCGCCGTGCGGAACAATACGCGCACGATCACAGTCGGCTCTGCGCGTGGCACATTTTATGACTGCAACGGCCTGCCGCTGGTGAATTCTGAGAAGCGATATGTTGCGCTTTTGAAGCCAACTCCTGAGGCGCTGAGCGCAATTGAACCGTATGTAGATGCTGAAGAGCTCTCCGGCATCCGGGAGAAGATGAGCAAGGGTTATCCGGTATCGGTCCATGTGGATACCGACGCGATCGACTGCTCGGATATTACGGTTGTAGAGGCGAAAGTGCGCTATACGCAGCGGCAGCCTGCTGTTCATCTGATCGGCCATCTGGACGGAGCGGGGGAGAAAGGGGAAACAGGGCTGGAAAAGAGCTTTGACGAATGGCTCCAAATGCCTGAAAGCGATCTGCGCGTGAGTTTTTCGATCGATGCACAGGGCAGGCTGCTCAGCGGGGAACAGCCTGCGGTTGAGCGCAGCGGCTACGATTCTCCCAAAGGAGTGCGGCTGACGATCGACAAGCGCATTCAGACGCTGGCGGAAGAAAGCCTCTCACATTCCTCTATTGAACGCGGGGCCGTCGTGGTGCTGGAAGCCGCAACGGGAAAAATCCGCGCGATGGCAAGCTGCCCTGCGTTTGACCCAAATGATATTGCCGAAAGCCTCAACGATGCGGATTCCCCCCTCATTAACCGGGCGCTTACGCCCTATGCAGTCGGTTCCGTTTTTAAGCCCGTGGTGGCAGCCGCAGCGCTGGAGGCGGGGCTTTCCTCAAGCCTTTCTTACACTTGCACGGGCGCGATTACACAGGGGAAAACCGTATTTCACTGCCATGAGTTGGGTGGGCACGGCACGATTGATATGGAAGAGGCGATGGAGGTTTCCTGCAATCCATATTTTATCAATTTGGCCTCCAAGCTAGAGCCGGAGCAGATCGTTGAGATGGCGGATCGGCTCGGCTTCGGCACCGCCACCGCGTTGGCAGACAATTTATCGGCGCCGGCGGGTTCGCTCCCCCGAGCAGAGGAGCTCAATTCCCCAGCCGCAGTGGCAAACTTTGCCTTTGGCCAGGGGACGCTGATGGCCACCCCCTTGCAGCTAGCATCCCTCTATGCCTGTATCGCCAATGACGGTGGATATCAAAAGGCCATGCTGATCGAAGGGCTGGTTGATGATGAGGGAAATTTGCTGGAGGAGGCGGAAATTCAGCCGCCCCTACAGGCGATGAGCGTATCGACGGCGCATACAATCCAGCGATTTTTGATTCAAACGGTAGAAGAGGGGAGCGGGAGACATGCAAAGCCAGAGGGAGGCACAGCGGCGGGCAAAACAGCAACCGCGCAGACCGGTTGGTATGACGGGGAACGGGAAATTCTGCACACCTGGTTTGCGGGGTATTTTCCCGCGGAGGAGCCAGAATATGCGATTGTTGTGCTCAAGGAGGATGGCTCCTCCGGTGCAACGGACGGCGCGCCGGTATTCAAAGAGATTGCGCAGGGAATCAACCAGATGAAAGCCCAGGAGCGTTAACAAAGGGGCTGTGGCAAAATGCAAAGCATTTTGCCACAGCCCCTTTTCTAAAAGCCGTTTTTGCCTCAAGGAGGCAAATTTCGGGATGAAATTGCTGGCGGATATACGTTGGCGAGGCTGTATAGCCGCCCGAAACCACGCCTTTTTCTTGCTGGTTTGCAAGGCAAAGCATTTTGCCACAGCCCCTTTGCAGTGCGTTGTCGTTCCATTTTTATTTTGTCATCTGCATCTGCTCGGTGCGGTTCAAAAGGTAATCGACGGAAACTTCGTAAAAATCCGCCAATTTAATCAGGATTTCTGTGGGGATATCCAATTCACCGCGTTCATAATTGCTGTAAACGCGCTGGCTACAGGATAAAATTTTGCCCATCTGAACCTGTGTCAGATCGTGATCCTCGCGCAATTCGCGGATTCGTTGATATAACATGTTTTTTCACCCATATAAAGGATAACATAGCGGATTTTCCGCTATTGACTTTTAGCGTAAAATCCGCTAAACTCGATATAAACATTGTGAAGAAAAGAGGGGAAATGCAACGAATGAATGATAAAAACTGTGGAAAACGGATGAATTCTATTCTCAATAGAAAAATGGAAGAGGATACCGTGTTGGAAAAGAGGGAGAACCAGGAGCACTTGTTTCCCCTGCTCTGGATTCTCGGCTTCAGCATTTTGAGTGAGATCCTCCTCTTCGTCATGCAGAGGCTGGGGCGAAGCCTGATCGAATGGATGCAGGCGTTTGTGCCGGAGGGGATTGCTCCGCTGCTGATATCCGATTTGACAGCGGCGCTATCTGCCCTATTTCCTCTCCTTATATTTGCAATTGGGATTCGCCTTTATGCATTGGGGAGGAAAGAGCAGCTTCCGCGACAGGTTCGGATTGTCGCCGTGGCGCTTTTTCTGTGCGGGCATACAGCCGCGGCTGCCCTATCAGGCGTGTTGGTTTCGTTTTTTTGGCTGTGCGCTGGGCTGTTCCTTGAGCTGTCTGCAAGCAATGCCTCTCTGGCCGGCACGATCCTCTCGCTTTTGCTGCGGATTGCCTTCGATACAGCGGCCGTGGGATGGGGGCTGCGGCAATATGAACTGAGCCGGTAACCGTGCAATGATGCGCCCTTGGAGGAAATTCTTTTTTCTACAGCCTTCATAATAGGGTTTGGGATTGGGCAAAAGGAGCCTGCTTTTATTGTAGATGTGTGTTGCGAAAGCGGATGAAATGCCTGCTATTAGGCTGTGCTTTCCTCCACAAATGCGGCCGTCTCGCATTGACAATCCCTTTCATTCACGCTATAATTGATACAATAATAGTCAACAGGCTTTGAAGGGAATCAACCGTGTGGTTTCCCGCCATCAGAGAGGAAGGCCCTCAGGCTGCAAGGCTTTCTGCGGCGAATACACGGCGTGCCGCCCCGGAGCCCGCTGCGAGGAGCAGCGCGTACCCCGCGTTAAGGGAATGGAGAGGTGCTTTTTGCACAATTTGGGTGGTACCGCGGAGTGATCCGTCCCAATTTGTACGAAAGGCGTTTTTTTATTACGAAGCGGAGAGAGTAATAAAGCAAAACCTTCTGTAACCCCACAGATGAAAGAGATGCACGCTCCTACCGGGAACACACAACTACCGACTATTGTTTATTTTTCAGAGAATTTAAGATTGAGGTGCTGCAAATGGAATGGACCGGGCTAAACGATCTTCGTGAAAAATACCTACGCTTTTTTGAGAGCAAGGGCCACCTGCGCATGCCGAGCTTTTCGCTCGTCCCGCAGGGGGATAAGAGCCTGCTGCTCATCAACTCCGGCATGGCGCCGATGAAAAAGTTTTTTACCGGCGAGGTAACGCCGCCGAGCAAACGCGTGACGACCTGCCAGAAGTGTGTGCGCACGCCGGATATTGAAAATGTGGGGAAAACCTCTCGCCACGGCACCTTTTTTGAGATGCTAGGCAATTTCTCTTTCGGCGATTATTTTAAGCGGGAGGCCATCACCTGGGCGTGGGAATTTTTTACGCAGGTGGTCGGCATGCCCGCCGATCGGATTTATGTCACTGTTTATGAGGAGGATCAGGAGGCCTATGAGATCTGGACGAAGGAGGTTGGCCTTGAACCGTCTCACGTCAAGCGCATGGGCAAGGCGGATAACTTCTGGGAGCATGGTTCCGGCCCTTGCGGCCCCTGCTCGGAGCTGCATTTCGACCGGGGAGAGAGCTACGGCTGCGGTTCGCCGGATTGCGGCGTAGGATGCGAATGCGACCGCTTTGTAGAAATCTGGAACCTGGTATTCACGCAGTTTGAAAACGACGGCAACGGCAATTATACGCGGTTGGAGCACCCCAATATTGATACCGGCATGGGCATTGAACGCCTCGCCTGTATGGTGCAGAATGTGGATAATATTTTTGAAATCGATACAATGCAGCGCATTATGGGGCATATTATGCGCATTGCGGGTGTGAAATATGGGGAAGATGCGAAAAACGATGTTTCTCTGCGCGTGATTACCGATCACATCCGCTCCACCACTTTTTTGATCGGCGATGGCGTGATGCCCTCCAACGAAGGCCGCGGATATGTGCTGCGTAGGCTGCTGCGCCGCGCGGCGCGCCACGGCAGGCTGCTGGGGATCAAGGAGCCGTTTTTGGCGGATGTGTGTGAAACGGTGATTGAAGTGAATGAAAGCGCTTATCCGGTGCTTGCGGAAAAGCGTGCATTTATCAAAAAGGTAATCCGCAAGGAAGAGGAAAGCTTTGGCAAAACGATCGACACAGGGCTCATTCTGTTGGATCGGATGATTGCCTCCGGCACGGGCAGCACGATGAGCGGGGAGGACGCCTTTAAGCTCTCCGATACCTATGGCTTCCCTCTGGACCTAACGCGGGAAATTCTTGCAGAGCGCGGCATGGATGTAGATGAAGCGCGCTTTCATGAATTAATTGCCGAGCAGCGTAAGCGTGCGCGGGAAGCCCGCAAGGATGCGGGCGCGGATGCCTGGAAGGCTACCGGCGGCGCGCATGGCGATTTGCCGGCCACGCAGTTTGTGGGCTATGAAACGCTCTGTGCGGAAGGCTCGCTGCTCGCCGCTGTGAAGGATGGCTCGCCAGCAGAATATCTTTCTGCCGGCGAGCAGGCCGTGCTGGTGCTTGACCGCACGCCGTTTTATGCGGAGAGCGGCGGCCAGGCCGGCGATGCGGGCATGATCGAAAACGGGGAGTTTACCTTCCGCGTGACCCATACGACGAAAACGCCGGGCGGCGTATTTTTGCACCATGGCATGGTGGAATCCGGCGCGCTTGCCTCCCTGGGCAGCGTGACGGCACGCGTGGACGAAAACACCCGTCGCGCCACGATGCGCAACCATACGGCAGCCCATCTTTTGCAGGCGGCTCTGCGCAAAACGCTTGGCAACCATGTGGAACAGGCGGGCTCGATGGTTAACAGCAAAGAGGTGCGGTTTGACTTCTCGCATTTCGAGGCGATGACGCCGCAGGAGATCCGGCAGGTGGAGGAGCTCGTCAATCAAACGATCCTTGCGGCTTTGCCGGTCACCACGCGGGAGATGCCGCTGGAAGAGGCCAAACAGCAGGGCGCGATGGCGCTTTTTGGCGAAAAGTATGGAGCTACCGTCCGCGTGGTGCAGGCAGGGGATTTTTCCACTGAGCTGTGCGGCGGCACGCATGTGGAGAATACAGCGCAGTTAGGGCTATTCAAGATTGTGGCGGAATCCTCTGTTGCGGCGGGTGTACGCCGGATTCAGGGCGTGACCGGAGCGGGTGTGCTTGAATGCCTGTATCGGGATGAAGCGCTTCTGCACAGCGCAGCACAGGCGATGAAGGCCAACAACGTTTCCCAGGTGGCCGAGCGAGCGCAGCAGCTCTCCGCCGAGCTCAAAGAGGCCCAGCGGGAGGTTGCGCGCCTCAATGATACCATAGCGGCGCGGCGTGCGAAGGAGCTTTTTGCACAGGCCCAACCGGTTGGAGAGCTCCAGCTGGTAACAGCACGGTTTGACAATATGGCGCCCGATGCGCTGCGCGCGTTATGTGAAACGGTGAAAAATGAGGCGGAAACAATCGTCTGTGTTCTCGCGGCAGTACAAACGGAAAAAGGCAGCGTCAACTTCGCAGCTTCCTGCGCTAAGGGCGCTGTACAGGCGGGTGCGCATGCGGGCAATCTGGTGCGCGCGGTGGCGAAGGCGGCGGGTGGCTCCGGCGGCGGAAAACCGGATGCGGCCATGGCAGGCGGCAAGGATGCCTCTAAAGTAGAGGCGGCACTGGCAGCCGCGTCCAGCACGCTTGCCGGCATGCTGAAGGCTTGATTGCCTTCCCTTGAATCAATTTGATATGATGATAGAAAGGATGGATGGTTATGGACTGCATCTTCTGCAAAATTCTCAGTGGAGAAATCCCATCGAAAAAGGTTTATGAGGATGACACGGTCTGTGCGTTTTACGATGTAGAGCCGCAGGCTCCTGTGCATGTGCTGATTATTCCCAAGGAGCATATCCCGTCCGCTGCGGTGATCACGCCGGAAAACAGCGCGGTGATCGCGCATATCTTTGAGGTAATTGCAAAGCTTTCCAAGGAGTTGGGGCTTGAAGAGGGCTTCCGCGTGGTCAACAACTGTGGCGATATCGCGGGGCAGACGGTCAAGCACCTGCATTTTCATCTGATGGGCGGCCGGGAATTCACCTGGCCCGCGGGCTGATCGAATGTGTGCCGGCATTCCGGCGAAAAGGAGAAGATAATAATGGCTGAAACTTACCGCATGAAGATTGCAGGCCTTGAGCGGGAGTTACCGCTCTGCCCGGTCAACGATAAGCTGGATATCGCGGCCTTTATCATTTTTGGCGATGTGGAAATGACGGTCGCGGCCTGCGCGGAGCTGCTTGCAAAGTGCCCTGCGTTCGACTATATCCTTACGCCTGAGGCAAAGGGTATCCCTTTGGCCTATGAGCTTTCACGCCAGAGTGGAAAGCCCTATATCATTGCTCGCAAGGGCGCGAAGCTTTACATGAAAAACCCGGTTTCCGTGCACGTGCGCTCCATCACGACGGATTCGATGCAGACGCTCTTCCTTGACGAAGCGGAAGGCGAGCGCATGCGCGGCAAGCGCGTGCTGATTCTTGACGACGTCATCAGCACAGGGGAATCCCTCTCCGCCGTGGAGGCGCTGCTCACAAAATTTGACGCGCAGATCGTCGGCAAGGCCGCCGTTCTCGCCGAAGGGGACGCAGCAAAACGGAAGGATATCATCTTCCTTGAGGAATTGCCGCTCTTCTTTAAATAAATGCTTTGCTTGAATCCGGACAGGAGCTGATGGCGGATGAAACGGCCGATGGCCTGGGTGGGCTTGTCGTTTTTCAGCGCGCTGATCCTCTTCTGCATTTACGGCCTGTGGGCCGCAATCGCGGGAGGGCTTGTATCCCTCTGCCTTCTGTTGCTGTTTTTATGCATTCCAAGGGTGCGCAGGGAGCGGTTGCTTGAGGCGGTGTGCCTGTCCGTGCTGGCAGCAAGCCTGCTTATCGGGGCGCAGACAAAGCTCGTGCTGGAGCCGGTCGAATCCTTTGCGGGAAAGACGCTGCCGATCACCGCGCAGGTGGTTTCTTTGACGGAAAGCCGGAATGGCAGGCATTACACCATCCTGCTTGTGACAAAGGCGGGCGGGGAAAAGGTGCGCTTTCGGCTACGCTATTCCGGGAAAACGCCGCTTCCCGCCGAGCCGTATGATACGGTAGAAGCAACCCTGCGGATCGATGCGTTGGGCGAAAGCGAGGCCGCGCGCCGCTCTTACCGGGCGAAAGGGATTTTTCTGCGCGGCAGCACCTATGAGCCCATCACGGTGACGCCGCGAGAAAATGTTTCTCTTGCCTGCCGCCTGCTGGAAATGCGCAAAGGGATGCTGGCTGCTCTCAATCGGTATTTGCCAGGGGAAGAAGGGAAGCTCCTGGGCGGGATGCTGCTGGGGGAGACGGCTCCTGTTTCGGAAACTGCCATCCGGAATTTTCGTATCTGCGGCGTTTCACATCTGCTGGCTGTATCGGGCCTGCATACGTCGTTGTGGGCGATGTTCCTTTTTCGCATGCTGCAAAAGCTAAAATGGAGCCGCCGTGTGTCGGCTGCCTGCTCGATGGGATTTGTCCTGTTTTTCATGGGGCTGGCCGGTTTTTCCCCGTCTGTCACGCGGGCAGGGATCATGATGCTTTTATATCTGGGTGGTTTTCTCTTGCGGCGGGAGCCGGATTCCCTTAATTCGCTCGGCCTTGCAGCGCTGGTGATCTTGTTTGCCAATCCCTTTGCCGCGGCGGACCTCGGCATGTTGCTTTCCTTCAGCGCAACCGCCGGGATTCTGCTGCTGCAAAAGCCTTTTGCGCGTGTGCTGGAGCGCCCGGCGCAACAGATGCCTGCCGGATTCCTGCGCAAAGCATGCAAGGGGCTGGCAGGGCTTTTGGCGGTCACGCTCTCTGCCATTGTGTTTACGCTGCCGGTGAGTATCTTGGCGCTTGGGCAGGTTTCTCTGATTGCGCCTCTCGCCAACCTGCTGTTTGTCAATGCAGGCGGGGCGGCGATGCTCTGCGCCGGCCTGTGCGCAGCGTTTTCGCATGCGTGGATTTTTTCATTCCTCGCCTATCCATTTGCATTGATCGGCGGCTTGCTTTCCCAATATTTGTTGGGTGGGACGGCCCTGCTTTCTAAGCTTCCGTTCGCAAGCGTTTCGCTGGAGCCGGGCGCTCCGGCGCTATGGCTCGCTGGATCGGCGGTGTTATTTGCAATCGTATTGCTTGATCGGAATCGGACGAAACATCTCGCCCGGTTGGCGGCGCTGTGTTGCGCCTTTGCGCTTTTGGCAGGTATTTTTTCTGACACCTTAATGGGACGCAACCTGACGGCCATCACGCTGGCGGATGTGGGCAACGGCACGGCAATTGTGCTGACCCGCGGGCGCCGGGCTGCTGTGATCGGATGTGGCGGCGATTACGATGCTGCGGCGCAGGTGGCCGCGGTGCTGCAATCGCAGAATATTGATGCGTTGGATCTATTGTTTTTACCCCGTGCCGCACAGACGGAGGCTTCCGCTGCCGGTCAGCTTCTGGAGACTGTTCCGGCCAAAACGGTTGTTTGCGCCGAAACGGTTCATGAGCTGCCGGATGGCACGCATGTAATAGCTGCGGGAGCGGGCCGGGTGCGGTTGTGGGGCGACGTTACGCTGGAATATATCACGCAGGGTATGCTTTCCTGCGCCCTGTTGGAGATTGGAACGCAGCGATTTTTCCTTTCTTTCTGCCCAGGCGGCGATGTATCCCGGCTGCCGGAAGGTTGGATCTGCGCGCCGGTGGCCTTTTGCCGCGCGCAGGGGCCGAAAGGCCTTCATGCGGGGGTGACTCTGTTTTCCGGCGAGGGCGACCGTGTATGGAACACGGCGCGCGCATACGCCCAAAATGGCAGAAAGGCCTTTGCCACAGGCGGGAAAGGCGCGTTGCGTATTCGGACGGATGGTGCGAAAAGTCTGGATATCAAACGGCTGCCTTGAGCAATTAAAATCGAAGGAGGGTTGAACGATGGCGGAAATCACTGAGAAAGAGCTCAAAAAGCAGATTGCCAACGGCATGTTTTCACCTGTATATCTGCTATATGGGGAAGAGGCGTTTTTAAAGCAGTATTACGCGGGGCTGATTGCGGAAAAATCGGTTGCCAAAGGGTTTGAAACATTCAATCTGCACAAGTTGGAGGGCAAGGAGACCTCATTGGACGAAATTGCCGACGCGGCGGAGCAACTGCCCATGATGGCGGAGCGCACCTGTGTGCTCGTGCGGGATTTTGACCTGAAGGCGCTCAAAGGTGCACAGCGGGAAAAGTTGGAGGCCTTTCTCTCAGATCCGCCGGGCACCTGCTCTGTGGTGTTTTGGATGGATACGGTCGAGGTGGCCCCTAAGCAGAATAAAGATTGGCAGGGGATTATCAAGCTGTTTGCAAAGAGCGGTGCTGCCGTCCGCCTCAGCCGCCGTACCAGCGTGGAGCTCACGCGCCAGCTTTGTGCGAGTGCAAAAAAGCGCGGCGGAAGCTTGCCGTTGGAGGCGGCTTCCTACCTTGTCGCCTATTCCGGCAGCGATCTGAACCTCCTGATCAACGAGCTCGATAAACTCTGCGCCTATGCGGCGGGGCGGGAGATTACGCAAAGGGATATCGACGCCGTGTGCATTAAAAGCGTGGAGGCAACGGCCTTTGATATGGTCAAAGCACTTTTGCGCGGTAAATATGCCGATGCCTACGGGATGCTGGATGCGCTATTTGCGCAGAAAACGGAGCCGGTTATGATCGCCGGCGCGCTGATTTCCTCCTATGTCGATATGTATCGCGCTAAGGCGGCTCTCGCCTCCGGGGAGCGTGTGGAGGCCGTGGCGCAAGCATTCAATTACAAAGGCCGGGAGTTCCGGCTGCGGTATGCCGCGCAGGATGCTTCCCGCCTGACGCTTGCCCAGCTTGGGACGTGCCTCGACATATTGAGCGAAGCGGACGAGGCGCTCAAAAGCACACGGGCTGAGAAACGGCTTGTGCTGGAAGAGGCGATGCTCCGGCTGCAATGTGTCGCCAGTGGATGAGGGCACAAATCACGGCTGCCCCCTGCCCGCTCATGCGAAGGGTTCAGAGAAAAAGGATGGTCCTGCAATCATGATCCGTATCAAACAAGCTGTGATCGTGGAGGGGAAGTATGATAAGATCAAGCTGTCCTCCCTGCTCGACACAGTGATTATTCAAACCGATGGGTTCGGTATTTTTAAAAATAAAGAAAAGATGGCGCTGATTCGCCGACTGGCGCAGACCAGGGGAATTGTTATCCTTACGGATAGTGATTCTGCGGGTTTTAAAATCCGCTCCTATATTGGCGGGAGTCTGCCGCAGGATAAGGTGATCCATGCTTATATCCCGGATATCATCGGCAAGGAGAAGCGCAAAAGCGCGCCCTCGCAGGAGGGAAAGCTGGGCGTGGAGGGGATTCCCTCTAAAATCCTGATGGAGAGCCTGGAGCGCGCGGGGATTACCTGTGAAGAGGCGGTAGAGCCCGGGCGTAAAATTACGAAAAACGACTTATATGAGGATGGCCTAAGCGGCCGCCCAAACAGCAAGGCGCTAAAGAAAAAGCTGCTTTCGCAGCTCCATCTGCCGGAGCACCTTTCTTCCAATGCGCTGGTCCAGATTTTGAATTTATTCATGACCTACGACGAATATAAGCAAGCGGTTCAATCATGCTGCCAATAGCATGAAATAGGGAGGAAACAAATGAAGAAAAAATGGGTTGCCGGAGCCGGACTGATCAAACTGATTAGTCTGGCACTCGCCGGCCTTCTTTGTGCGGGAATGGGAGGCTGCTCGCCGAAACCGATACAGGAGGAAAAAACAGTGGATACACAAGTTTTGCGCGTGGGGATCATCAGTGATACCCAGCTGGCCCCCAAAGGTGGGTCTGACGTTTATGACAGCTACCTCAAAGGCGCGTTGGAACTTCTCAAGCAGAAGGAGATTCATATGCTCATCCATGCGGGCGACTACACGGATGTAGGCCTGGCGGATGCTTACCAAAATTTTAAAGATATTTATGAAGGCGTTTATCCAGGTAACAGCAGCCCGATGAAGCTGTTCATCATGGGTAACCACGATTATTGGCTCAGCGATTTCGTCAAGTGCTGGGAGATCCCGTTCAAGGGCAAGATGCGCCGCCGGATGGAGAAGTATACCGGTGAATCGCCATGGTCCCACAAAGTGTTAAACGGCTATCATTTTATCGGCCTGAGCCCGGTCAACGGCAGCATGGAGGATGACGCATACGAGGGCAAACTCGAATGGGCTGAAGAAGAGATCCAAAAGGCGATTGCCGCCGCGCCCAGCCGGCCTGTGTTTGTCATTACGCACAACAACCCGAAGGATACGGTCTACACCAGCGACGACTACGGTGACTCAAAACTGGATGCGCTATTTGCGAAATATCCGCAGGTGATCTCCATTTCAGGGCACACGCACGCCTCCATTCTTGATGAACGCTCCATTTCTCAAACCTCTTATACGGCGATCAATACGCAATCCCTCTCCTATACGGATTTTGAGGAAGGCGCGTTGTTGGAAGAGCCGGGCGATGTGGAGGCGAATCCCATGTGCATGATTATGGAGATTGCGGACAACCAGATCACGATCCGCCGCTATAGCGTGCTGGGGGGCCAGGAGGAGAAGGAGCCTTGGGTGATACCGCTCCCGATTGATCAAACGCAGTTTTCTTATACCGATCAGGCGCGTGCGCAGCAGCGCAAAGCGCCCGCTTGGCCGCAGGATGCAAAGGCCGCCTTCAGCAAGGAAGGGGAACGGCAGCTGCTAACCTTCCCTGCGGCTACGCATGAGGATTTCGTTCATTCTTATCGAATCGTGCTTTCTGATTCCAACGGAAAGGCCGTCTCCTTTGGTGAAGGGGAAGATCTGAAGGAGGAGCTGATTTATATCAGCGATTTCTATGCGGGAATCGGAAAAATGTCAAAGTCGGTGCAGCTGAATCTTGCGGACGCATTAAAAGCGGTGCCTGCCGGCAGCTATACGGCAACGATCTACGCGCAGGAGTCTTTCGGCAAGGAAAGCGCGCCGATTACATGCCCGGTGACGGTTTCCTAAATTCCCTGCGTGTTCAATTTTTTGTTTGAATAATCAGATAGAGGCGGGGGCTGCTGCAACGGCCCTCGCGAAATTTTTAAATTCCGGTATTATTTTGTCGGATCAATGGAAATTTGGTCTTGCACGATCTTTTCTAGTATGCTATTCTGATGGTAGCAAATGGAAGATCGGGAGGTGCAGCTCCCCCTTCTCCATATGTCATTTTGTCAGGAGGGATGGCAGTTGATGCGCGATCAAAAAAAACGTATTGTGATTGCTCCGGATTCCTTCAAAGGCACTATGACCGCCATCGAAGTGTGCCGCATTATCCGTAAAGCGTTCCTGCAAGTAGATTCAGCGCTTGAGATCTGCTGTCTGCCCATGGCAGACGGCGGGGAAGGGACGGTAGACGCTTTTTTATCTGCCTTGGGAGGAGAGCGCAAAACTGTGCGGGTGCATGGCCCGCTGTTTGCCATGCATAACGCTTCCTTCGGCATTTTGAAGGATGGCACAGCCATCCTGGAAATGGCGGCCGCCGCCGGCCTTCCGCTCGCAGGGAAGGATGCTAACCCAATGTATACCACCACCTTCGGCGTGGGGGAGCTGATCCGTGCCGCACTGGATGCCGGCTGCCGCAAAATCCGCGTTGGGGCGGGCGGCAGTGCGACGACGGACGGTGGAATTGGCTGCCTGACGGCACTCGGCGCCCGCTTCACGGATAAAACGGGCGAGGAAGTGCCGCCTATGGGCTGCGGGCTGAGCAGGGTGGCCTGCATCAATTTGGATGGGCTGGATGAGCGGCTTCGGGAAGCGGATGTGACCGTTCTATGCGATGTGAAAAGCCCGCTATATGGCGCGCAGGGAGCGGCGTTTGTGTTTGCCCCGCAGAAGGGCGCTTTGCCTAAGCAGGTGCAAACGCTGGATAACGCGCTCAGAGCCTTTGCACAGACGCTGCTGCGCTATACGGGCAGCGATATTCGGAGCCTTGTGGGCGCGGGCGCAGCAGGCGGCCTTGCGGGCGGCCTGTGTGCAATGCTCGGCGCGCATCTGGCCGGCGGGGTAGAAACATTGCTTTGCGAGGCGGGGTTTGATGCGCTCGCCCTGCGTTCTTCGCTCGTTGTCACCGGGGAAGGCCGCATCGATGAGCAAAGCATGCAGGGGAAAGTGCCTTGGGGTGTGGCAAAGCATGCGCCGCACACGCCGGTGATCGCAATCGCTGGAGGCGTTCAGGGTGATCGCTCCACACTGGCGTGCCAGATGGGGCTTGTGCGGATTTATGAGGCGAATTACCGCCAAAGGCCGCCGCACGAAATCGGGCGTTATTGCCGAGAGGATCTGGAATATATTGCCGTTCGTGCCGCAAAGGAATTTTTACAGGACTGCAAGGCAAGCGCTGATTGAATGGCTAAAACGCTCCTATGTGCGGATTCTTCCGTGCGCAGGAGTGTTTTTTTCTTGAAGCGCGCCCGACGGTATGCTATACTAGCAGCAAGCAGATCAATCCCGCTTCGGGCTGGCCGAGGCAGGGCTATTTCAGGCGACGGGGAGTGTTTGTTTGATCAAAGCAAAGTGGAGCGCGCCCGGGGAGGAATATAGCCAGGCGGCTCAAGTGCGTTTGGCAGTGTTTGTGGCGGAGCAGGGTTATCCGAAAGATCTGGAATTCGACGAGCTGGATAGCGGTGCGTGGCATCTGACCTTGTTCGATGGGGCGTCGCCTGTGGCGGCGGCGCGTTTGGTAACGCTTTCTCCCGGCGTGCTGAAGCCTGGGCGGATTGCCGTGCTGCGGGAATACCGCAAGCAGCATCTTGGTGCACGCCTCATGGAAGAGCTCCTCAAAAAAGCGGAGGAGCTGGGAGCGCGTGAGCTTCATATCGGCGCGCAGGTGCAGGCACAGGGGTTTTATGAGAAATTTGGCTTTCACACCTGTGGGGAGCCTGTTTATATGGATGTCCATATCCCGCATGTCGATATGGTGCGGCATTTGAGTGGGGAGGCCTAACGATGGGAATAGAAGAGCGCACGCAGCAGATTGGGATTCGCCCCTATCAACAGAAGGATAAACAGGCGGTGCGGGGCATTTGCATTGCAACGAGCGGCCTGCCGGTTGAAACACAGCGTCAGAAAGAGCCGCTTTTGCTGCAATATTGCGATTATTATCTGGAGCAGGAGCCGGAGGCGTGTTTTGTAGCAGTGGATAAAACCGATACGCCGGTTGGATATATTCTGTGCAGCAAGGATTATCAAGCATATCAAGCGCGGTTCCGCAAAAGCTATTTGCCCCTAATTCAAGCGCGCAGTATTTTGCGTGCTGCTCTGGCGCGAATGGATCTCCGGATTGCCGGCCGATATGCCGGGCAGTATCCGGCGCATATGCATATCGACATTCTGGATGCTTATCAGCGTATGGGCATTGGGCATCAGCTCGTGAATACACTGACGGCCTCTTTGGCCGGGCAAACTACGAGGGGGCTGATGTTAAGCGTCGGATCAACAAATAAAAAGGGTGTCAATTTCTATAAAAAATACGGCTTTCAAAGGATAGGAACGGCGGCGTTTGGCTCCATTGTCGTGATGGGCTTAAGGCTTTCTTAAAACAGCTCAGGAGGAATTTGTTTGAATATTTGGCATGATATATCAGTGGAACGTATCCGTCCGGAACGCTTTACAGCGGTGATTGAAATCCCCAAGGGCAGCAAGGTAAAGTATGAAATGGATAAGGAAACGGGCCTTCTGCGCATGGATCGCATCCTGTATACCTCCACGCATTACCCGGCGAACTATGGCTTTATCCCGCGCACCTATGCCGCTGACCATGATCCGCTGGATGTACTGGTGCTTTGTTCGGAGCAGGTTGTTCCGATGACGCTCGTCACCTGCTACCCAATCGGCGTGATTATTATGGAGGACGAGGGCTATAAGGATGAGAAGATCATTGCGATTCCCTTTGACGACCCGACATATAACGGCTACCGGGATATTGGCGCGCTGCCGGAGCATGTTTCCACAGAGATGACGCATTTCTTCTCCGTTTATAAAACGCTGGAGGGCAAGGCGACTGCACTGGAAAGCGTGAAGGGCGCGCAGACGGCGCAGCAGATCATTTCGGACTGCCTCTGCCGGTATGAGAAGGAGTTTCCATCTGATTCGCAGCCTACGCAGAAGACATAACTGTTTGCCACGTGGCTGCGTTTGCCTTCGATAAGGGCAGAATTTGGATCTTGCGGGCGTTGTTGCCGACCAAAAGGAGAAATGGCTATGAAGCTTTTTGATTTATCACATCCGGCCTCAAAGGCGCGGAGTGGTTTTAAAATTTGGAAACGGACGGCCTGTGTGATGCTGGCGGGCAGTTTGCTGCTTTCCCTGACAGCGTGCGGCGGGAGGGTGGCGAAAACCGTTACGCGCACAGTGTATCAGGAGAAAGAGGTGCAGACAGTAGCGCCGGCCCAGGCCGGGCGCGAGTTGCACACTGCTTCCACATCACTCAAGCAGATTGCACAATCCGGCCTGATTGAGCTGTATATTGATGAAACGACCTATGCGGTGGCGGTGAAGGAAACCTCCCAAAATAAAATGTGGTATGCACTGCCGCAGCAGGATAACGGCAAGGAGGAAAACCGCGCCGCGGTGGTATCCCTTGAGGTGCTCCAGGGCGGGAAGCATTATTCTCTCAACAGCCAGGACAACAGCGTGGCCTTCGGCACCGCATCTTATGAGCTGATAGATAACGGCCTGAAGGTTTCCTATAGGATCGCCGTTGATGAAAAAACGGCAAAGAAGGCGGCAGGGGATCGGTCGGCGACAGATATCGCCTTTGACGTTTCTGTGACTTATACCTTGGAGGATGGCAGCTTCTTCGCGCAGGTGGATTGCAAGCCTCTCATTGAGGCAAAGAGTGAGGCCAAGGTGCTAAAGCTGGGGCTGCTTGAGTATTTCGGCGCTTCCACGCAGGGCGCAGCAGAGGATTTTCTTCTAGTGCCGGATGGTAGCGGCGCGTTGATTCGGACAGGGCAGGAAACCCAAAACCAGGATACCCTGCGCTTTGCGGTTTATGGTCAGGATGCGGCTTTGCCTGCGCAGGAGGGCGTTTATTCCGCCCTAGTGCCTGCATTTGGCGTAAAGCAAGGCTCCAGCGCATTTGCTGTGCTCATTGAGCAGGGGGATGCGCTGGCAACAATCTCTGCCGGGCGTGCCGGGGGAGAAACCGGCTACTATCAGGTTGGCGCGCAGTTTGCGATCACCCCGTTTGCACAGGAAAAAACGGAGGATGGGATTGCGCAATATGTCGGCACGGCTGGCTATGACGGCGGCCTCAAGCTATGCTACCGCTTCCTTTCCGGCGATAACGCATCCTATTCCGGCATGGCGCTGGCTGTGCGGGAGCAGTTGATTCGGGATGCGGTGCTATCCACTCGGACGGTTGAGGAAACAGGGCTGCCGCTGACGCTGAACCTGACCGGAAGCATGCCGAAAAAGGATGGCCGGATGAGCACCTCCGAAAAGCTTGCCACTTTTGAGCAGGCGGAAGATCTGCTGGTGCAGATGAAGGCAAAAGGGATTGATCAAATCAACCTTTGCTATCAAGGCGCTTTGACGGGAGGCTTTAACCAGAAGCAAGCCACCGATGCTAAGCTTTTGATTTCGTTAGGCGGCAAGATGCGGTTTAATGATCTTTATGAGAGCATGTCCATTCAAAAGCTACAGCTGTTTTTGGCGGCTGACCTGCTTTCCACCAATATGCGCGATTCCTTTTCTGCGAGTAACACCGCTTATGGGATTAAGGGCGATGCGATTACGGCTGCCAGGGAGAATCCGTTTGCCGCCTATGTAGGCCCGCAATCCTTCCAGCGTGGGTTGCGAAGCCTGAAGTCGCTGGAGGCTGCGGCGCGGGAATTTATGATAAACACCCGGAAAGTTACCTTGACGGGCTATTGCATCGGCGATGCCGGGCAGCTTTTGTATTCCAACTTTAACAAAGAGTTTACAAGCAGGCAGGCGGCTGCTCAGCAGCTTGCCAAACAGGGCGAATCCCTCGGCGCCAACCGGAAGCTGATGGTCGATACGGGCAATTTCTATCTGCTCAAAAATGCAGATATCGTTACGAATCTGCCGCTCACTTCTACCGTTCAGCAAGATGCCGCTTATGAAACAATTCCGTTTATTCAGATGCTCCTGCATGGCATGATGGATTATTCAGGCGGTTCGATCAACCTTGCGGAGGATCCGGAAACGCAGATGCTCCGTTCAATTGAATATGGCGCCTGCCCCAGCTTCACATGGTCTTACGAAGATCTGGAGGCGAAAGAGGGAGCCAAAGCCGCACCAGAGGTTTACTATGCCGACTCTCTTGCGCAGGCGGCAGATTATTATCAGCAGGCAGACCAAGCTCTGGCGGATCTGCGTGGCGCCCGCATGACGAAGCATAGCATGGTGCAGGAGAATGTTTACTGCACAGAGTATGATAATTCTTCGCTGGTCTATGTAAATTATGGCGAAACAGAAGCAACGGTCAATGGCGTTACCATCCCGGCGCGCAGCTTCTTGCGGCTGAACTGAGGCGCAGCATCCGAAGGGGAGGAGAATCCCGATCTGGATTGTACACAGGTGACAATTCAGATCGGGGTTTTATTTGTATGAATAAAAATATAGCGTTTTTTTTATTTTTTTTGTGGGTTTATCTTGACTTTTGCTTGGCTTGCGTTAAAATGGAAATAAGAAGCAATGCAGGCCTATGGGCCAGGCTGTTTGTAAAATGAGGAGGTGTCAAAAGTGCTTCAAATGTATCGTTTCTTCCGGGAGCTTTATCAGCATGTGTTGAGGCCGCTTTTCAGGTTGATTTTCTAATGGAATCACGCGAGCGCGAAAAAAAAGGCCCGCAAACCGGCAAAAACGGTTTGCGGGCCTTTTGCTTAACCGATTCAGGTGCTCGGCGGCCACTCGATGTTGGGGTCAGTCCGTATGGATACAGTCTACAATAGACTGTCGGTAAAACGAACGAACCGGCCACCAGCATGTCGCTGCCATAACCGGAGGGAAGAGGAGAATGAAAAAAATAAGCTCTCCTACCGGCAGAAGGTGGATCGGCAGCTCTGACATATTCATGCTCAGCAGTATGCAAACGCCGATGCTGGCGGCAACGCCAAAGCCAAGGGCAATTAAAATTTCCAGTAAATTTTCTGCTAAAATTGTTAGATACAGCTCTTTTTTTGTCAGCCCGGCGGCCCTCAAAAAACCATAAACCTGTTTATGCATGCGGATTTTCATATTGATTGCGAGCATCATGCTGACGAGGGAAAACAAGATGAGCAAAATAGCCAAGGCGAAGCTTACGAAAGAGAAGGTTTGATAAAATCGGGCCATCGTCTGCGCTTCTTGCAAATGATCCGTGATTGTTATGTAATTTTCATATAGATATTGCATGTTATACAGCACTTCATTGATGTGTGCGGTGTTTTCCGGATCAGCAATATCCAGATAGACATGATTGTAATGCATAGGAACGTCGAGCTGGTCAAAGGAACTATTTTCCCATAGATATAGTCCTTCAAAGGCATAATCCTCCATTGTGGACCAGGCGCCGGTTTGCTGCAATGTGGCAATAGCTCCCACACGCACAGTAACATCCATTTTTTGCGTGTTGCTCAGGGTGTAATCGCCAGGCGTTTGGTTCAACAACTGTGTGATACGAATTTCATCCCCCACCTGATGTGCGGTAGGATGCTCCTTCGTTTCACATATAATGATCTCCTGCGCATTGGATAATGCTTTGAGGTCCAGCTTCCCGCGCGTGATAAAAGGCGCAAGGTTCTGGAGGTTTTCTGCGCCGGCGCTGGCCAGGATGCAATCCGAGAGATATAAATCCTCCGGCAGATCAAAGCTCTGCAAAGCGTTATGGTAATCCTGCCAATTTTGACTGGAATAATATTGCGGTTGCGTTTTAGTGACCTGTAGGGCATGCAGCCGCTTTACGCCGATGCTTTGCGATACGTCCGGATTATCCTGTAAGGCTATATAATCTTGCGCGGACATGCCTTTTGCCGGATCGTTCGGGATGCCGATAGGCGTATATCCGCTCCCATCATATACCAAAACGCTGATATCGACGGGGATTTTTTGCTCAGCTTGCTGCCGGATCCCCCTAGCGACGAATGTTCCACATACGGGGATTAGAATGGCGAAAAACACCAGCAGGCAGGAGGAAAGAATTTGATTAGGGTTTAGCAGAAATGCTTTGACCGCATAGAGCCGCACCGGATTTTTGCTTGAAAATTGAATGCTCTTGCTTTGTGTTTTATGGGAAGGATAGGGCTTTAAAACCTGCATAACAGGTTGGGCGGCCGCACGATGCAGGCCGGTGGTGGAGAGCAGGAGGGAGAGCAGAAGGATTCCAGCAAGCAGGCCGCCGAACAGCCTGCCGCTCCAATGAAATGTGACAAAGCTTTTTTCAAGGGATAAAAATCCATAGGTAGATAAAATCCCTCCTGCGGCACCGATCAGGATCCCGGGTAAAATCTGCATGAATGCCTGCATGAAAAAATAGGCGGATAGCTCCCGGTTGGAAAGCCCCGCAATTTTGAGCAGACCGATTCTCTGTAGGCGGTCCCGTTTGTGGAACACGGATACGCAATAGAGAAGAAAAACGAGCAAAAAGCTCAACAACGCCAAAAGGATGAGAAAAAGACTGCTGTTGCTCAGGTTTAGGAAGGAAAAAAGAGAGTATTGCTCCGCTTGATTCAGGGAGAAGGCTTCTATGCCTTGCTGCTCTAATAACTGATCGTTCAGAAGAGAGCTGGGCAGGGTATCCTCACGCAGCTTTACGCTGCAAAAGGAATAGAGCGGCTTGCCGGAGAGTGTTTTTGCCATTTCCGGCGTGACAACTGCATTAATCATCTGCCCTTGGCTATTTTCCGGTTTCCATTGTAGTTGGGAAAAATTTTGAAGCGCCCCCACCAGGGTAAAATTGCGTTTGACCTCCACACTCTGGCCGGAGTGATTTGTCAGCTTGCATATGATGGAGACTGGATCGCCCATTTTTGCTTTCGGATAGGCGACGGCCAACAAGGATTTTTCGATGGCAATTTCATCCTGCCGCTGTGGAAGGCGGCCGTCTGTGGCGTGGATGCGATTTAGCTTGGCTGCGCCGCGGTCGATGCAACCCAGCAGTAGCTGGCGATCATGGGCGTGTTTTTCCGGATAACCCTGCGCGTAGCATTGGATCACGCCTGTCGCTTCTGCCTGGGATTGCAGCGCCTTCACGGCCTGCTCTGTGCTGCAAAGGATGATGCCGTCCTGGATGCCGAAGGTGTTTTCACGCTCCTGCTGGGAAGAGGCAATATAGCTGTATAAAAGAAAACCTTCTGCAAGCAGAAAAAAGGCGCACAATCCATAAAGCAGCATCATTTTAGCAGTTTTTCCCGCATGGTAACGCAGGGAACGGAGGGCGAGTCGTATGGTGGAATGCATGACGAAGCCTCCTTTATCCGATTTTTCCGTCTTTGATATGGAGCGTCCGTCCGGCCGATTTTGCAAATTCCGGATCGTGCGTTACGATGACCATTGTTTGCTGCAGCTCTTGATGCAGCTGGAAGAGGATATTTTTGACCGCTTCACCGGATTCAGAATCCAGGTTCCCGGTGGGCTCGTCGCAGAGGATCACCTCTGGCTGATTGATGAGCGCACGAGCGATGGCTGTGCGCTGCTGCTGGCCGCCGGAGAGCTGCGAGGGAAGATGGCTGAGCCGGTCACCTAACGCAAGCGCCTCCACCAATTGCTCCCAGTATGCCTTCGGCACCTGCTTTTTGAGCAGCATCGCAGGGAACAGGATGTTTTCCTGAACGCTGAGCTCGGGGATCAGATTGTACTCCTGAAAAACAAAACCAATGTGTTCCCTGCGGAATTGAGAGAGCTTTTTTTCCGGCATGTCCGTCAGGCAAAGCTCTTGGTAGCGCACCGTGCCGGAGGTAGGCGTGTCCAATCCGCCAAGCATATGGAGCAGGGTGGATTTCCCGGAGCCGCTTTTCCCCATGATGCACACAGCCTCGCCTTCCTCAATCTGGATGGAAACGCCGTTGAGCGCATACACTTTTGCGGAGTCCTCCCGGCCATATATCTTTGTGAGCTCATGTGTAGCAATCATCTGGAAATCATCTCCTCCGCGCCTTTTTTCTTTTTAGCAGCTGTTTTAGACCGTTCCTGTAGGATAGCGTAAATTTTCCACCCAATCGTGATGCCAAGGAAGAGCAGGAAAAAGCAGCCAAAATCAAAAACCGTATCATAGCTGATTCCGGTATAGCAAAGCACCATGAATAACAACTCACAAGGGATGAGCACGATTGCGCTAATCTGGAGCAGCTTCCGGTAGGAAGCCTGTTTGATCAAATAGGGGAGGCATACGCCCCACACAACAGCAAACAGGAATGTGACAATGAAATATCGGGTAAAGAGCGGCTGATAACGCACGGAAATTTCCGGAATGGTATGATAGATCAGGTTCCCAAACGGAACTTTGGAAAATATCGAGGTCAAGGGATAGTGATCGGTGAACAAATAATACTCGTGGAGGCAAACCGCAATCCAAGCCGCTCCGGCGGCAAATAGAAACAGGGAGGCGATCAATTGCTTCAGCCGGAGCTTACGCCGGATTCCCTGCACCGCGATCAATATAAAATAGAGGATGGCCAGAAACATCAAGGTTGTGCCTGCGGGAATCATCCGAGATGTCATATCAAAACTCCTTATTTGTTGTGCTTAAAATGACTGGCGAAAAGGTCTTTCACCAGTCATTTTAAAAATTCATGTATTATAACCAAACCCTGGATTTGCTCTCAATATATCCGCCAAGCGAGACACTATTATTTGATTTTTTAGCCAACAGAATATATGCATGACTATTGGCATAATTATTGGGGTTTGCATTATCCCACCAACAAGATCCACCTAAAACTTTTGTGCCGGCCAGGAAAGTTGCGCCAAAAGGCTCGTAGGATCCCCAATTCCTTGTGTATAATTTTAAATGATAATCTTGATCTTGTCCGTTCGGTGCAGTTGCCCGAATGTTTGAGCAACCAATATCACGCTTTTCGTATTGATGTGGGCCAAGTTTTTGGGAACTCGTTGTACTGATATAATCCGTATAAAAGGATCCAAAGGAATAGTCTGCCAACGCGGGGATTGCCGAGATACACAAAACAACCATTGCGACTGCCACGAGCTGAATCAACAATTTTTTCAGGGTTTTCATTTTGCGTTTTCTCCTTTCCATTTCATAAATACTGCTTTTTAACGATACGTTGTGGTTATCCTATCTCCTCAAAAAAATAGATTTTTTACATGGAATTAAAACCATTAAATATATTTATATTGACATTATTTACATGTATATTCTATTTGAATCTAACGATTCTGTCAATTGTATCAATACACGAAAAATGGAGATTGATTTTTACGAATCCTCGGGTTTGCAGTCGATTTTGCAGTAGAATCATTATTCAAAAAAACAAACCGTCAAAATCGATTGGAGAATCGTTATTATACACGAAAAGTGTCAATAAAAAATTTAAAAAATATTTAATAAGCCTTGACTTGTGAAATCCTTCTGCTATAATAAAGACAAGCAAATAACAACTTCCATGCAATTGCAACAACTGCATGAGAGAGAAGGAGGTGCCCTTTTCATGGCAGCTTGGATTACGAAGGCGTTTCTACATATCGCAAAGCTGATCGCGAAGATTTTCATTTGACGGATCAAAACAACAAAAAAGATTGTTGCAAGCCGGTTGGTACCGATTTGCAACAATCTTTTTTTGTGCCGAAATGTACATGGACAAAAGCGGCCTTCTCTTCTATACTGAATGGTAATAAAATATGAAAAAACAGAGAGAGGAAGCCTTTTTATGGAAAAAATTATGGTGCAAGGGCGCTGTTTCATAGATGATTTCGGCCGCGAACGTATTTTTAATGGGGTTAATCTGGTGCATAAAAACGATGATGATCCGGATACAGGGCGCAAGCCGGTGCGCAGCTATATTCCCACCTGGGCCCCTTACGAAATCGAAACACTGGCACGACGCGGCGTCAATATCGTACGACTCGGCCTGATTTGGGCCGCAGTGGAGCCACAGCCCGGCGTATATGATGACAATTATCTCCGCAAAATCAGAGAATATGCAGATCTATGTGCGCGCAATGGGATTTATATCTATTTGGATATGCATCAGGATCTTTATAGCGATCTGTATGGAGACGGCGCGCCCGGCTGGGCGACGCTGGCGGAGGGGGCAGAGTTTGAAGAGAAGATTTTTGTTTGGGCGGAGGGATATTTCACTGGGGAAGCCGTTCACAAAGCCTATGATAACTTCTGGGCCAATGCCAAGGCGCCGGATGGAATCGGCTTAATGGATCATTTCACCGCTATGTGGCAGCACGTTGCCGCCTTTTTTGCCGATTGCCCGAATCTGTTTGGATTTGATCTGCTCAACGAGCCGTTTCCGGGATCTCCAGGCGGAACGGTATTCTGGACGATCATCAATAAAATGTGCGAGGTGCTGGGCAAAAAAATGGGCAAAACCGTTCAGGTTTTGGACCTTGCCGGGGCGTTGGGGGAGCCGGCGCAACTGACGAAACTGTTGGAAGTGGCAGAGGATAAGGCCCTGTTTCGAGAAGTTGTTATGAGCGGCGCGGAACTGATCCGACAATTTGATACGCAGGTGTATGCGCCCTTTTTCCAAAAGGTAGCAGCTGCGATCCGCGAGGTCACGCCGCGTGGAATCATGCTGATGGAAAATTGCTATTATTCCAACTTGGGCATCCCATGTGCAACGCCGCGTTTAACCGATGCGGAAGGCAGGGAGGAGCCTCTATTCGCCTTTACGCCGCATGGCTATGACCTGACGGTGGACACAGACGCTTATCAGACAGCCAGTAACAACCGGGTCGATGTGATTTTTGAAGAGCACATGCGCACACAGGAACGACTGGACTGCCCGGTGCTGGTGGGCGAATGGGGCGCAGGCGACGGCAAGTTAGAAGAAATTCCACACCTAGCGCATCTGCTGGATCTATTCGACCGTAATCTATGGAGCCAAACATATTGGGCTTATGCAACGGAGAAGCTCGACCGCCCGCTTATGGATTTGCTTTCGCGCCCCTATCCGCAAGCGGTCACAGGCCACATCCGGTCTTTTTGCTATGATCGGGAGAAGCGCCTGTTCACACTGGAGTATGAGCAGGATAGAGCATATTCCGCTCCGACTGTCATCTACCTGCCGCGCCCATTCCAAAGCGTGGAGGCGGATGGCAGCTATCACGTAGAAGCACGATTAGATGGGAAAGCGGCGGAATTGCTGCTGGAAACGGGAATTGGCCCCCACAGGGTGACCATTCAGTTCTAACGCGGTGTGTTCCGGCGTGCAGCCTTCCAGGAAAAAAGAAAACGCTGTGAAACGGCTTAACCGTTTCACAGCAAAAAAAATACCGCCCAATGCGAGTGCACTGGGCGGTGTTTTTGCAGCTTGTCGAAAAAGCCAAATGGAAGAAAAACGTGCACAAAAAGTCTCGTTGTGAATCGCCAGCGTAACGAGCATCTAAATGCAGCGCAGAACGCTAGCGGAAGGCCAAGGCAGCATTTGTAGCAT
>ENA-OQLI01000276-OQLI01000276.1-human-gut-metagenome-genome-assembly--contig:-NODE-276-length-70885-cov-10.991959_pt1 | contig 70885 bp, 55 predicted proteins | sample MGYA00242805_ERZ504812 | MGnify/ENA primary metagenome ERZ504812 (study PRJEB26092, sample SAMD00036430) | human gut metagenome | host: Homo sapiens | study: EMG produced TPA metagenomics assembly of... | reverse complement strand
GCGCAGTGGTGTGCGGGATGCTTCCCGCGTTTGTTTTGATTACGAGACTTATTATAGCGGCGACTTGTGTGTAGAATTTAAAAGCTGTTTGAACGATTTTGAAATTCAATTTGAATAATTTATGACGAGGGGTGATGCCATGAAAGATATTAAAGAAAAGCCAACCGCGCATATGCCGAGAAGCAATGCAACCGGGGAAATCCCGAAAGCTGCGCTGAAAAAGGCGTGGGCGGAGGCCAAGGAGAAAAGCCGAACCATGCTGCGAGAAAGCACTTCTACGCAGGGAGACGGTGATTATACAACTGCGCAAGATACCAGCTCGGTGGTAACCGATACATCCTATTCGGTCATCAAGCAAAACACAGATTTCACCGTGCAGCAAGGGCGCAAGATTGCCCGCAAACAGATAGAAAAGTACCGGGTGCGCCACGCCGCAGAATCGGTCGAGGCCACCCGCGTCCACACCGCCAGTGAGCGCGGTGTCAGCCCCAAACAAGTCGAGTGCGGCACGCTGCCCGATGCAGACCCGCACCCGCGCCGTGGGGCAGATTTGCCCCGCCAGCGGGCGAAAGAAAAAGTCGTCACCGCCAAGACCGCGCCACGAGATATTCGTGGTGTGACCCAAGGTCAGCGCCAACTGCGAACCGCCGCAAATGAAACTGTGCGGAGCATAACAACCCAAGCACAAATGCAGACCCGTACCCGTCAAGTGCAGCTTGCTATCCAGAAAGCCGCCAGCAGCACCTGCAAGACGGCTGTGGCGGTCCGCTCGGCAGTACGGCATTTTCTTGTCGGCCTGCACAGTCTTGTCGCGGCCATTGCTGCAGGGATTAGCGTGGCACTCAGTATTATTATTGTCATCAGCCTTGTGGCCTTTGTGTCCGGCTCGGCCTATGGCATCTTTTTTGCCGCCAATGCCCCCAACGCCGACACAATTACCGTGCAACAGGCAGTAGAAACACTGACAGCAGAATACCGCGACAGGCTGGAAGAAATCTCCGACACCGTACAGCATGACCGCCAAGACATTACAGCCAACGATGACGTGTACTACATTCGTTGGCAAGATGTCCTGGCGGTCTTTTCTTCGTATGTTTCAGGAAATGAACAAGGCGCACCCGTTGCGGCACTGACAGAGGAGCAGGTAGATAAACTGCGGGAAACTATGTGGGCGATGAATGCGGTGGATTGTTCCACCCACCCGGAGACTACCACAATAGAAACCACCGATGAGGACGGAAACCCGACCACCACAGAGATAACTGAAACCGTCCTTGTTATTGAGCTGACCCACAAAACACCCGATGAGATGGCGGCAGATTATCATTTCACCACCCGTCAGAACACCTATCTGCAACTTTTACAAGACCCGCAGTATGAGGAACTGTGGGCAGAATTGCTCGGCGGCTTTGAGCAGGGCGGGGGAAAACTTATGAACCCGGACAGCACCCGCATCCCGACAGGCACCCTGCAATGGCCGCTGCCAGTGGCGGGTACGATTACTTCTCAATTTGGTCACCGAGTGGATCCCATTACCGGCGAAGTCAGCTCCCACACCGGCACCGACATTGCCTGCGCCGAGGGTACGCCGATCCTCGCCGCTGCAGATGGCATCGTCACCGTTGCCAACGGTCTTGACAGCTGGGGCGGCAGCTACGGTTATTACATTCAAATCGACCACGGCGGCGGGCTGGAAACACTGTACGCCCACTGCTCCCGCATTTGTGTCACCACCGGCCAACAAGTGCAGGCCGGGCAGGTCATCGGCTATGTCGGCCACACTGGGCGAGCCACAGGCAGCCATCTGCACTTGGAGGTACATGTAAACGGAAGCAGGGCAGACGCAATGAGTTATTTCGGAACGTAAATTGTAAAGAAAAACATCGATGAAATAGTGAATCCACTAATAAGCAAAATAGCCGTCCGCACTGACCGATGGGCGGCTATTTTTTGTTTACGCCCATTTAAAATCAACGTCTGTAACATCTTCATGATATGAATTTTATATGGAAGTATTATGTTTATCATTATCGCTGTCACGCATTTTCTCAATAGCGTTTTTTAGTAATGGTGGAATCGATGCTCCCATCTTTTCTGCGTTTTCCAGAATACTCCCCAATTCGGATACAATGTACCAAAACAGGACGATGGGTGTAAGCAGCATATCATAATTAAAAGGAAGCGTAAGTCCTGAAATGTGATTCAGCGTTAGCCCAAGCAAAATATCGGTTAAGACACTGACAAAAACCATAATGATGCTTCCGCCTTTATGCCACAAGCCTTGTCTGGCTTTATGGGAACTCCATTCGCCATTTTTAATGGCTTGCGCTGTGCCGGTTAGACAATCCAGCATCATGCAGGCCGCATATAAGACAACAAGCCAACCAAGCCAGCCGTGCATTGCAGCCCATAAGCCAATGGCACCAACACCGGCAGCCTTTTCAACAGAATCTGTTTGCATACCTCAATAAATTCTCCTTTTGCTCATTTACTATTCAAAGAGAGTAAATACCGCAAAATGTAAACGCGATTTACATTTTACAGTATTTGCTCTCTTTACTTTTTGAGTGGCCACTCAAAAAGATGAAAAAAGGAGAATAAAAATGGCATACGAATTTAACCATTACTACGAGATTCAGAACGTAGCTACGGGTAAATACGTGAACGTCCTGGGCAATCACGAGGATGGTACCGTAAAAAACGGTGAAACGGTTAACCTTTTCAACCGCACGAACAACCCTGATCAGCGTTGGGCGTTGGAAAATTTCGGAGGCAATGGCAATGTCCGAATTGTTTTGCAGCGGGGCGAAGGCTGGTACGCGTTGAACTATAATACGCGAAACACCAATTGCATCGTTTGGCACCTGAATACCGCGGATGATACTGATACGGTTATTACTACCGTCGAGGTAGAAAATCGCCCCAATACTTATTATCTTATGCTGCGGGACCGCAGCATTTACCTGACGGCTGTTGGCACTGCCCTAAAATGGAGTGCCTATACGGGCGAAGAAGAACAGATGTTCACCATTTTGGAACCTGGCACCGGCAGTGATGGCAGTGATAGCGGAGAAGTCTCTAATGTTCCCGATTCGAAGCTGGTAACCAAATTTATTCCGGCTTACGAAGGAAATTACACGAAAGACCGCAAAGCACAGGGTGGGGCAATTTCTGAAATCACGATTCACCATTGCGCAAGCATTTTGACCATTGACGCTCTGGGCGCACTTTGGCAGCGCGAAGGTCGAAAAGGATCTTCCCACTACGGCGTTTCTGAAACGAATATCGGACAGTATGTCCATGAAAGTGATGTGGCATGGACGAACGGCAACTGGGAGGCAAACTGCCGCGCAGTAACAATTGAGACATCTAATAGTGGTGGCGCACCGGAGTGGCCTGTTTCAGATACGACGTTCCAAACGCTGGTTACACTGGTGGCGGATATCGCCCGCCGTAATGGCCTTGGAAAATTGGTTAAGGGTAAAAATCTGACTTGGCACAGTATGTACGCTGCGACGGCATGCCCCGGTCCTTATCTTTCCGGAAAGCTGCAGGAACTGGTAGATAAAGCGAACACGATAAATGGTTTCTGATTTTTTTGATTTTAGGGTTTACAAAATTGGTGCAGTAATCTCTTTACTTAGTGAACGTTCACAAAAGCACCTGACGAGGTGCAAGGACAAAATTCAATGAAGGAGTGAAAAAATAATGGCTTACACTTTTGAGCAATCTTACTATTTTCGTCCGTATCGAGGCAACAGCAGTTTTTGGCTGAACCGCTACGGCAATGGCAGCATCGCATCTCACCAGAAAGCTACACTGTATACGGCAGCAGGTTCTGCTGATCAGCGCCTTAAAGTTCACAAGGTTAGCGGTGGTTGCCAGCTGCTTTCTGACCTCAACAATGCGTATAGTCTGAACATTTACGGAACCAAAGCAGGGAGTGTTTGTGACTTCTATCCGGTCTCTGGCAACTTTAACGATGCTTTGATTGACCTTTTGACCGTTGACGCAGCTAATAATCTGTACCGCATCAAGATGATCAACCACAACCTGTACCTGACTCCGGCATCCAATTCGAGCGGTGCTGCTCTGACGTGGGAAAATGCATCCAATGCAGACAATCAGATTTGGCAGCTTTGCGCGTCCCAGTCCAGCGGTGGCGGCAGTACGGGTGGCAGTACCACCATTACGATGCCCGTAAATGCAAACCAGAATTATTCCGGAAATAGTTCTTGGATTATCAATTATGGCTGTGCGGTTTGCTGTGGTGTGGACTTGGCATCGTGGAAGAAAAATAAGAGTTACACCATTTCTGATTTTGCGAACTACTATGATGAGACCAATGGCTACTACTGGACTGGTCCGGATAACTTCTCTTGCAGCGATGCCATTTCTCTGGCAAGCCTGAATGAGGCACAAACGATTGAGAAGATTCGCTCTTATGTCAAGAATCATATTCCGGTTGCCTGTCATGCAGTTGGCTCCGGTAGTCGTCAGCACTGGTTCGTTGCATATGAACTGACTGGTGAAAGTGGCGGCACTTGGGCAACTGCAGGCATTAAGGTCCTTGATCCGTACAATAGCAATTCTGGCTCTACGGAGGGCCGTCGGGTCACTATTCTTGAAGCTATGCAGACTAGCCATGTGACGCTGGGCGTAGATCGTATCCGTATTCCTAACTAAAGCCTAAATACAAATAGGTAGAAAACTCCCCGCTTGTAGGTGGAACACCTAACAAGCGGGGAGTTTTTGCGTAGAAATATTTAGAGAAGCGTCATTAAATCAGCGCTTTGAACGATATTTAGTGTATAAAAGAATAGTAGGGCATATTATATGCACATTTTCTATCTCTTGCAAGTGCCATCTTGACACCAAGGCATAGTACTTAATTTGTATTGATAACCATCATCGGTGTAGAGTGTCTCGCCATCGGCTCCGGTAAAAAGCTTGTTCATTGTCTCGTCAGGCAAAAAATGAGAATCTTCATCATCAAAGTGATTAAAGTTTACACAGAACCATCGGAAATCGGTAGACAAGGTATCGTTATACGACAAGAAGCATTGGATATAAAGATTGCGCCCATCGCTAAAGCAAATATCTCCAAATTGATCTGTGCCAGGGGTACCCACCCAAGGAATTCCATCTTTTGTTAAAGTGTAATGACCACTATCTCCATCTTCCTCAACATAACTTTTATAATCTAATTTTGCATAAGGAACGTCATAAATAGAATCATAGCGTGTAAGAGTATAAGTGTCGGGGGAAACCTGCGTGTCGGAAGGAGATTCGTTTGAGTCAGACGAAGATGTAGACGATGAAATTACATCAGGAGTTGCACTCGGAGAATCCGCTGTAGAGTCGCTGATAGAAATGTCCGAACGGTTGGAAATTTCTGGAGTTGATGGAGCTTCAGAAGAATTACCCTCACTGGAAGAACTGCTCGTAGTTGCAGAAGATGATTCCTGATGCTTGCCGTCAGTGAAAATTTGAATGGAGCATGAACAAAGAGAAAGAACAAATAATGTACCAGCTAACAAATAAATCTTTTTTTTCATAGCAAGCCTCCATATAGTCGTATGAGTTGAAAAAAATTAATAGAAGATACCAAGGTGCTCTTTCAAAACTATTTATGAAAAAGCGGAAAGAAACTTTAAAGAGAATTGTTGACAGCTATGACGTGACGCCAAAATAGCGTCTCAATTTTATGATTGCTGTCTTTTTACATTTGTTTATGGCCTGCCGAGACTTGTTATCTCTGGCGGCAATTTCTTGAATACTGTATTGACGGAAGTAATGGTCATAAATGACATGATACTCTTCGGTACTTAGCGCACGTTTAAGATCAAGCAGCAAGAGGTTATTGTATGTATCGGATTCGCTGAACGTAGTGTCAAACTGCAAAGGATCATAGTCAGTTTGGCTTTCAATCGAAACAGTGGGAAGCTGATGGCGCTTCGCTTTAGAAAGTGCGATATAATGATGATATATTGCCTTGTTGATATAGCTAATAATAGCACCATCTGTGCTTATAGTCAACTCATTGAGTTGTAAATTTTTGGCGAACATTAGTAAGAAACATTGGAAATCCTGCAATGCATCCTCTGATTGCAGAAAGAATGCATATTTCTTGAGCAGTGGAGAAAACTTCTCCAAAAGAGCGAGTGCCTGCTCACGGTCACCATTTTGAATATCCTGAATACAAGCGTAAAGAGATGATTTCATTCTCTTCTTCCCCTCCTGAAAGGGAAAAGAGAAAAATCATCTGCAAATGTTAATAAAATCAAAAATATTTTTGTGTTAGGTGTCGAACGATTTAAGTAAAATAGCGCGCGCCCGATGTATACGGGTTTTAACGTTTGATTCACTCGAATTTGTGATTTGCGCGATCTCACGAATAGAGTAACCCTTCACGCGCAGGACTAAGGTTCGACGGTAAATTGAAGGCATATCGGAAAGAATGCTGACTGCGTTGTTTAGCTGTAGATTTGTCAATGCAATTTCTTCCGGCTCCTTAAAATTGTCAAAGCTGGAGGAGCGATTTTCATAGTCCGTCAGAACACCTCGTCGTCGCTCCCATTTTCGAAGAAAGTCAATCGTTCGCTCACGAGTTAGGATATATAAATAGGATTGGAGAGACTTTTCATTGTCGATTCTTAGTGAATCAATTTCCTTGAGAAGCTGGACAAAGGTCTCGTGTACTGCATCCTCCGCAAGAGAGGAATCCCGAATGATTGATGATGCGGTTCGCAGCATAAACCGATAATATTTGTGGTATATGTATTCGAATTTGTTTTTGCTTTCATCGTTATCGATTGCGGCAAGATAGAAAACCAGCACGAATTTTCCTCCCGTGAAATAATAATTTTGCTTGAAGTACACTGTAATCCGCTTGCAATCGACATTTGGTTACAGAATAAACAAAAAAATCCTCGGCTGCAGGAGCCGAGGATTCTAAGAGGTTCTTATTTTGATATTATGATGGGAGAATTAGCACTTCTTTTCGAAGGTGTTACTAACGGTTTCGCTAGAGCCATTGCGTGTGACGGTTGCAGTAGTCACTAGCGTGTAAGTGGTACCGGATTTGATATTGGCTGTACCAGAAAACTCATGTGTGTGTCCATAATAGGTGGAGGAAGAACGAGAAACTTCAGAATATGTTCCGAATAACCCTTTTTCATAAAGAACAAGGGTGCAATCAATTTTGGTTGTGCCAGAGAGACAACTGATTTCACATGTGTAGCTGTTGTCACCTGCGGAGATACTGGGAGAGATGGACGCAACATTGCGCCATCGCGCTGCGGCAAATGCAGATGTAGCAAAAACCATAAGCGCAATAAATGCAACAAGAGTTGCCCAAAGTTTCTTTTTCATTTTAATTTGCTCCTTTACTTTGTACGAACCTCTTGTGAAAGTATTCGCATAGATAGGCGTAAAGGTTACACGAAAAAGAAAATTATTGGATTTCTATGCCCTCGGAAATTTTGATGAGTTCTGTAATACTAAGATTACCGCGTACTTGAAAGGATAGGGTGCTGCTTTCCCAAAGTAGAGTATTGGAATCATCATCCATGATACCCCAGATGGCTTGATTGTTATCAAAACTTATAGAATAGTACGAGGAAAACTCGCTATCCAAAGAAGTTACTTGAGAATTCTCTACTGGAAGAACTCGAAGAGAAAACCAATCTCCTTCTGAATTTTGAAATTGTCCGTAGTAACGTCCGGTAGATTCTATTTGAGAAAACCCTGATGGAATATATGATGGCGTAATATGGAATGTGGAGACAGGAGATTCTTCATTTACATATATAATCGATACAAACTTATCGTGCCACTCAATAAGCGTTGTGATAACAGCCTCGCGCACGGCTTTGACGGGGAGCATGGTACATGAAAAAATGGAAATGGCAGCAGTAAGTGTGATGAAGAAACGTTTGACATTCAAAAGTTGCTTCTCCCGCTCGGCCTTACGCTTTGTGTCACGAACAAGGGCTTCCATTTTTCGCTGGAATTTTTCTGAGGGCTGGAAGTCTTCGTTCATCTCTTCCAAGCTCGGCATCTGCGCAAGTTCTCGATCCTGTGCCTCCGTTACGATCATTGCGATAAGAGCGTCAGGGGAAATACGGATTTTGTCATCATTCATTACCATTTTCCTCCAATCCGGTCAGAATGATTTTACGCGCTCTGTGCAGACGAACTTTTACATTTTCAGGAGAAATGTTGAGAAAATCAGCGATTTCACTGACCTTGTAGCCTTGAACTTTTAGAAGAAGCGGTGTCTTGTAGTTTTCGTTCATAGACTGAACAAGCAAAAGCATCTTTTCAAAGTCGATTTTATCAAGTACAATGGTTTCCGCATTTACATCTGACTTTGAAAGAACGAGATTTTCAATTTCAGCATCAGACTTCCTTTGACGGTTGCACCTGCGAACCATATCAACAGATTTGTGATGGGTCAGAACTCTTAGAAATTGCGATAGTTCCTTTTCATTGTTGGCGCGTATACTATCTATAATCCGTATTATATCCAAAAAGGTTTCATGGACAGCATCTTCTGCCAAATAAGAATCTTGCAGGACACCTTTGGCAGTATAGAACATGAGCCCACGATATTTTGTGTAGATATGTTCAAATTTACTTATCTGCTCTTCGGTATCCAGCAGAGAAATATATAGTGCAAGCATCAATATTCCTTCTATAAAATGGGTTTATTCACTAAACGGAGTTGACTGTTGGAGAAACCAAGAAATAAAGCTCATCAAAAACTGTTGCTGTTGCGGAGTACAACTGTTGAGTTGACTGGCAAGATCCTGAGAAAAGAAACTGGTAGAAGCGCTGGGTGCAGTGGATGGCAGTAAAGAATAAATAGGGCATTCCAGTGCGGCAGATAGTCTATATAAAAATTCGAGAGATGGACAAACTTGCCCGCGCTCAATACGGCTGATATATTGTGCAGATGTTTCGACATTTGCGGCTAGGGACTCCTGAGTCAAGTGCTTTTCTTTACGCCGACGGCGGATGTTTTGGCCGATGGAAATATAAATATCTTGCATAATAATCACCTCAAAATAAGGGTATCAGTTTCGAACGCAATATTTGAGGGCTAAATAGTGCTATAAATAGACCCATGAGTGTTTATTATGGGCTTTTTTTATACAAAATAGGTCGTGAAAGAAACTTCATAGGGATAGAAATACAAGAAAAGAACTTGTAACCATTTCAAAACAGAAACCGTACATCTAGTAAAGAAAACAGGTCATGCGTTTATAGCAAACGCATGACCTGTTTTCTTTGGATATGAGCAGAGCAGAAAAATTTCAGAAAATTTTAGGATTGTGCGGGGGTTTTTAGCACAATCGGTAGTAGGCTGAATATAGAGCCAGCAGGAAGGAGGTGACTGAGTGATAGATACTCCGGCACGCCGCCGTGAAATCATTGAAATTTTATATTTCGCAGATGATTATGTCAAAATACGACCCTTGGCAGTGCGGTTTGGAGTATCTTACGCGACAATCCGAAATGATGTCGATGTATTATCACTGAGTTACCGCATATCGTCACAAACTGGGCCGAATGGTGGAATTAAGTTGGAAACTAAAAGAAAAAACCTTAGATTCCTTGACCCGGATGAAACGGCGGCGTTATTGAGAATTATGTATATAGTTCCAGAAGAAGAACGCGTTTACATACGGTCAATCCTTCGAGACTTGGCTCTGATCGATGATAAATAATCATCGTCTTGCACCTTGACAACCGAATACCCAGCATAACAGGTACGTTCCTTTCCCGGCAAGCCCCGGCGGGCTGGTCTGGCTGACCGTAATTGCAGCGGGAAAGATTACAATGATACACCAGCGGCCTCCCGCGTCAGAGGGGGTGACCGAGCCGGAGTTGTAAGCAGTAAGACTCCGGCGAAGTCAGTGAACGAGTGTGCCAACACCCTGCCTGTTATGTTCCCGGTGTCAGGGGTGCGAGCGGCAAATGTGACACACTTACTTAACTATCTACCTTTGCCGTTTAGGGCAAATCGTGGGCAGCAGGACCCCAAGCGCCTGCTGCCCATCATTTTGCTTTAAACGGGATGGAAAACAGAGGTGTAAACCAATGCAAACCTATCCAACGGCCTATGCGGAATCCCATCGTACGGCCGAGAAAATTTTCCGGGAGATTTTGCCCCGGCACGGCATGGCGGTGCGCGAGGAACAAATTGTGCTTTGCCATGAAGTGTTAGATACCTTATACAATAAGGAAATTTCCCTGTGTGAAGCAGGCGTAGGCACCGGCAAAACACTGGCCTACCTTGTGGCCTGCATCCTTTGGCAGATGAATCGCCCAGAGCGGATGAAGTTGCCCATCGTTATCTCTACTTCCAGCGTTGCTTTGCAGGACGCGATTCTCACCGAATATCTGCCCGACCTGTCCACGGTTTTGCTGGGCGAGGGCATCATCCGTGAACCCATCACCGCCGTTGTCCGCAAGGGCAAAGAGCGATTTGTCTGTGATGCCCGCCTTGCCGAAAGAACTGCGCTGGTGCAGCCAAGCCGAAAAAGGCAAAAGAATAGCCTGCGCATTGCAGAAAATATTCTGGACATGGATCATATCCCGGAGCTTTCCCGGTATGACCGCTGCCGAATTTGTGTGCCGCAGTCCTGCCCGCGCGATTGCTTTATGCGCTTGGATTGCCGCTACCAGCAGTATCTGCGGGATTCCATGAAGCCCGACATCCAGATTTGCAACCACAATTATCTGTTGGCCGACGCTTCGCATCGAATCGAAGATAGGCCGTTGCTCCTGCGCAGCTATCAAGCGCTGGTGGTGGACGAGGCGCATAAACTGCCCGATGTCGCTCGTCAGATGTACACAGAAACACTGTCCGAAACGGACATAAACGACCTGTGCTTGCAGTTGCAGCAGGCGCATTATTTGCATTTGGCACAGCGCCTGCGGTCAGCGTTTCTCGCGTTCTCCATTTCCTGCGGCCAAAATCTGAGCGGGCTGAGAAGAAAAGACAGCGTATCGTTTACGCTCACGCCATTCCGCCGCGAAGCGCTGGCCGATTGCATTGCCATTTTGCAGTACGCAGGCGGGTTTGTTGATATGCCACGCTATCTGAGGTACAGGCTGGGAGAAGCAGAAAGTTTCTTCCGCCTTTTTCTCTTGGAAGTGCCAACGCGCATTCTCTACATCGACTACGGTGCCGACGGCCACCCCACATTTTGCGCCGGCAGCAGCCGCATTCCGCAACTGCTCCGCAGCGCCCTGTGGAATACCCGCGAACCCGCGATTTTAACCTCCGGCACGTTGGCGGCGGCTGGTGATTTCAGCCACACAGAACAGCTTTTGGGGCTGGCAGCCTATCGGCCTTTGCGCCACTTTCGCGCAGATTCTCCGTTCGATTACAAGAAAAAATGTCTGTTATACTTTCCACCCCGCGCAAGAACGCGGGTAGACAATCGTCACATGGCTGAAGAAATCATCCGACTGGTTGATTCCTGTCACGGTCATGCGCTGGTGCTGTTCACGTCCTACCGTCAGATGGCGGAAGTCCGCGCACTGACGGACGGCCAGTGGCCGTACCAGACGTATCAGGCATGGCGCAATGGCGGCAAAATCATCCAGCAGTTCAAGCAATCCGGCAATGGTGTGCTGTTTGCGGCGGGTTCCTGCTGGGAGGGTATCGACTTTCCCGGTGACATGGTGTCTTTGCTGATTATCGCAAAACTGCCGTTTCCGATTCCCGACCCGGTCAGCGACTATGAACGTAAACAATATCCGAATCTGCGTGATTACATAAATGCCGAAATTATCCCCGAAATGCAGAAAAAGCTGCGGCAGGGCTTTGGCCGTGCCATCCGCACGGAACAGGATTCCTGCGTGGTAGCCGTTCTGGACGAACGCGCGGGCATTGGCGGCAAGTACTATGAAGCGGTGCTGGCAGCTTTGCCAACCTGCCCAACCACTGAGAAAATCGAAGATGTTCAGCAATTCATCCGGGAGCAGAAGCGCCCGGATTACTTTTTGTGAGAGAGGGATTTGTGATGAACCTTATGCGAAACCACGATGTCTGGATTTATGTGCGATGTGCCAACAGCGATCCGCGCATTGCTTTTGATCGGCTGTATGACCTTATCGACGAAGCAGCCGGGCATGGATTCCTTGTGCGCGGCACATCTTTCGACCATTGCAGCGGCAACACCTTGAAAGACCGCATCGGTCTGCGCACCATGCTGGACGCAGTAGAAAACAATCGGATTGAAGCCGTGATAGTGCGCGACTTAGAACAAATCAGTCGCAACAGTTACATACTGGTGGGTGTCATTGAGATACTGCGCCAGAATGATGTATACCTCATCACCACCGAATGTGACTTGAATACGAACTCTATCTGACCGGGCTGGAGAGCAGACTATTGCGTCGCCCTAAGAGAAGAAAGCTCATATGGGTATGCGAGGAATGCAAAGATGGAAATTCTTGAAACAAAAAGAGGAAAGAGCGGCGTACAGAGCATCGTTGTTCGCTGTGGCGAGTACACCGCAGAATTGACCTTTTGCGAAAACTGTGAAACGGATGTTATGATTCCTATTAAAGAGCTGATTATGTCTGCATACGATCTGCGCAAGCAACGGGAAGAACAGGATAATTGGTAGAAATGTGGCCGGTTTTGGCGACGGTTCTTCTCCGTTTTGGTGAATAGCTTTCCTTATTATAATAGAGTATTGTTTGTGTTGCGAAAATGCACCAACCATTTCCGCAACATGAACAGCGAGGTGAAACTTATGATATGCGTAGACCAGAATGGGCAAGCCGTTGAAATCTCGGTGGCTGACCAGATGTGGCTGGACGATGCCTACTTTAAGGAAAAGCAACTGCGGTTAGGTACAGATGCCCCGCGTGCTGCACTGGCCTATCGGGTATCCACAAAAGGACAGGTAGACCATGACGACATCCCGATGCAGAAAATTGACTGCCGTAAGTTTGCACAGAAACAAGGATGGCGGGTAGTAAAAGAGGTCGCTGAAAAAGGTGTCTCTGGTTCTAAGGTGTCGGCTTCAAAACGTGATGCCATCCAGCAACTGAAGGAAGAAGCCGCCAATGGCGAATTTGACATTCTGCTGGTCTATATGTTTGACCGCCTTGGACGAATCGAAAGCGAAACACCCTTTGTGCTGGAATGGTTCGTCCAGCATGGAATCGAAATGTGGAGTACCCACGAGGGGCAACAGAAAATCGAGACACACGGCGATAAGTTGATGAACTACATCCGCTTTTGGCAGGCGGCAGGGGAGTCGGAGAAAACATCCATCCGAACCCGCGATAGGATTCGCCAAATCGTGTCCAGCGGTCACTATACAGGTGGTTTTGTGTGCTATGGCTATCAGCTGGCAGACCAAGGCAGACGGAACAAGCGAGATAAACCGGTCATGGATTTAATTGTCAACGAGGAAGAAGCTGCTTGGGTTCGTGAACTGTTTTACAAGGTGGTTCACGAAGGAGCCAGCGGATATGCGCTGGCCGAGATGTTGAACAACAGGGGATTACGAACCCGCGCCGGGGCAAAATTCCAATCGAGCAACATACTCCGCATTATTCGCCACGAGGGATATACAGGTTACATCATTACGAAAAACGCCCGCTCGGAATACATCTCGGAATTGCAGATCATCGACCAAGAAACATTCGAGAAAGCCAATGACATTATCAGCCGACGCAGTGCAAAGACAGCGCAAGACAGGCGAATCGCCCATACCAGCCAGAACCCAACGCTGCTGGCGGGTATTGTCTACTGCGCCCACTGCGGAGCGAAGATGTCCGGTTTTATGCACACAGACCGCTACAAGCTGGCGGATGGTAGCATTCGGGAGGAAGTACAATCAAAGTACAATTGCTTTCAGCGGGGACAGAAGAATAAAGGGGGGAGAGATTGCGACGGACAGGCATTATATCTTGCTGAGCGGGTAGATGCTATCGTTCTGCAGGCAGTATCAAAGATATTTGAGCAGATTAGAGATACACCGTACTCAAGGATGGCAGAAAACCGAATAAGGCAGGAATCAAATCTACAAAAATCTAAACGTGCTTCGGTAGAAAAGAAAATTAAAACTGCACAGCATGCTTTGGAACGCTTTGAGGGTGAAATTCTAAAGTGTCTTGATGGAACAAGCAATTTTACCGAGGACATGATTGCCAAGCAAATTCGTCGATACCAGCAGGAACTGGACGATGCCAAGGCAGAGTACGCGGAACTTCAAAATGCCCGATTAAACGAAGCGGCTGAGATTCGGAAGCTGCATACTTACTACGATGACTTTAGAGGTTGGGCAGAAGAATTTGATGCTGCCTCGCTGGAAATGAAGCGGATGATACTGAGCCATCTGATTGATAGGGTAGAGGTCGGAAGAAAATACCAAGTCACTATAAAACTGAACATGGAATATCAGCAGCTTTTAGATGATACAGTAGAAGCAATTTGTGAGAAAGGACTTGAAACACAAAGAAAATAGCAGTGGAGGCTGAGTGGCATCCACTGCTATTTTCTTTAATGTGAAAGTTAACAGTTGTTTGATTTTCGAATGGGCAACAGCCTGATTGGAGAAGGTTTAGAAGAGACTGCTCACTATGAATGGTACGGATAATGCCAGTTTTGATTGGAAATAATGGCTGGGTTTAATTAGGAGATACAGAGTAATATTGTTCTAAGAAGTTAGAATGCAGCTTGTGGTTAATTAACCATGAAGATACAGTTTCTGGAGTTAATCCAGCTATATCGTAATCTTTGAACTCTAGGGAGAATGCTTCAATATTGCTTTTTAGCAGGCTAAGTTGAGATGTAGAAATTATCTTTGTATTATGAGTTAAATAAGCGTCGTCATCAAGGTGGGTCGTTGGAATGATTAAATAGCTGGTATATTGATGACCGGGGTATTCGGTTTCAAACCACCCACAGTGTTGATCCATTTGTCCAGCCTCGCTTTTGTGAATGCCCGTTCGATCAGAAGAAACGTTACTTTTACATTCGATAAGCATATAATTCTGATGGTCATCACACCACAAATTATCAGGCCCCTGTCGAAAAGATTTGTCCGGGCGTTGAGATTGAAACCCTAATAGCTTGCCAATTTCTTCAACAGCATGTTCAAATTTGTTGGCGGGCTGACTGAAAGATAGCTGCGACAAAATGTCGCGCAAAGATAATTGGAAATCTATGAAGTTTGGAAATTTGGAAACATAGTTAATTATGGAATTGGCGCGTTTCTCACTAAAAGTAGTGGACAATTTTTTGTAAGGTAATACTTCAGTGGGTTTTAATAGTTCGTTGTTTTTAGAAAAGGCAGTGTGCTGTAGTTCGGCAGAAGTTGATTTGTGGAAGAAGTGCTGGTACTTGGCAAGTAATTGCATATACCAGTATTTGTCCTCCCTAATGGTGGGTATATCAACAATTTTTTGAATGTGTAGACATGCGTCCTCGTAGTTGCCGGACACTGCGCAGTCGTACGCAAGACGTTCTTCAAGAAGAACAGTATAAATGCTACTACGATTTTCACTGGATTCACAAATTTCATCCATTTTTTCATTATAGTAATCTTTCCAGTCAGAATCACGATCAATGCATTGATTGATAGTTTCCATTAGGCTTGAAAGCTCATCAGAAGAATTGTCGCTGTCCATATTGGCAATCTCAAAACCGATATCTAGTTGTTTTTGGGTTTGAGGGGAGAAAAAGTTCTTATTTGTGCTGGAACGAATAAATTTTATAAGATCATCGCCTAAAAGAATGATTACACTATAATCCTTTTCACCGCGAACACTTCGCCCAAGACCTTGTTCGATTTTCTGAGCAATTTTGATTTTTGCAATATCGCTATTGCTTCGGCATAATTCTTCGTAATTGTCGGCAAGGTTATCTGCGTAGGGAAGAGAATCGATAATTAGAATGCGGCATGATTCATCAGGAAGATCTATACCATCATACCGATTTGCAAAAACAATATTACGACGATGACTAGAAACAATATCAGGAGAAGCCCTAACAAAGTCTATAACAGTCGAGTACATGTTAGGTGTACCCTTATTTGCAAGTATGGCACCGTAAGATGTATATTTGCTAGCTTTCTCAAAACTTGGTACAAGGACAGCTAAGCCATATTTTTCGTGTGATGAGGTTAAAAGCAAATTTTCGATTTCTTTCTGCTTTATATTCTTGCAAATCATAGAGGGAATTAAAATCATCTTTTCGCCAGACCAACGGTAATTTGAATCGATAAGGGGATTCTCTATAGCAGAAATAGATAGATCTAATCCTTTGACAAATAGCGTGTCCTCTTGCGTGGTTGCTGACATTAACACACGATGAGATGCAGTGTGGAAAATTCCAAATGACTTTATTGGAATGCACTCTGGAGAAATCTCTATCGCATTACTGGAAACATAGGCTCGACAAAGTGGAATTTGATCCCTAATAAGCGGCCAAGCAAATTTGATAGAAGAATCCTGAGTGCGCGTTGAAAGAAGCTGTATCACGGCCTCACCTTTATCATGCCAGGCCCAGTAGGGAATGGCGTGCGAATCGGAATCGTGCCCATTTAAAATATCTTGGTAAGTTCCTTCCCCTTGTTGTTTCAAATCATCTACAAACAGGGAGAGGAGAGTGTTGTATAGGGAGTCCTTTTTCTCTATACGGATTGTGCAAGAGGATAAAATTGAATCCATACAAGCATGAGAGTCATCAAGAATTATGCAACCAACATGGAATGAACGCCCACCAATTCCAAAAAGAGAGAGACCGTTGAATATTTTTTGCACATAGGTGATGAGAATTTTTTGACTGTTTAAAAATTCTTGGGGAATTTCGCGTTCATTGGTTCCGAGATGGCAAAAGGGAATGCCGAACTTTTCGGCGTCGGCGCATGCTTGTTGCATTAGATAAATATTGGGACATACATAAACGACAGGACCACTGTTACTATTAAGATAAGAAAGACCAATAAGAAGACCAATAAGAGTTTTGCCTGAGCCAGTGGGAAGTTTGATTATGATGTCTCTGTCTTGGCGTCGATTGCTATACCATTCGGTTAAAATGCGGTCTTGAGTGGGACGAAGAGGCCCAGCTTCACTTTTTCGATCCAAAGATTCATAGATTTTTGAAGGAACGGTTTGCTTTTGCGAAATGGTAGCTTTTTTGTATTTGGAAAAGTTTGCCATACGAGACCTCCTTAAAAGAAATACTGTTTGGTGAAAATTGAGATATGCGAAAGACGTTGACAAATTAATTATAGATGCATTAAAAGAAAAGGTCAATGATTTGTGTAAGAATGGTGGAGTGACAGCGCTATTGCAAAAAGTAAAGAAACAGCGTATAATAAAGGCAAGGAAAGGGGGCGCTTATCCCATGCAGCAGGAAGAAAATTATCTGGCGCAAAGCATATCCCAAGTGGACGCGGATGCCCGCTACGATGAAGGCGTTAAGCGTCTGCTTGCCAACAAAAGCATTCTGGCCGTTATTATGAAGGAATGCGTTCCGGAATATCGCGGCTGTACGGTGCGGGAGATTGCGGAAAAGTATATCGAGGGTGAACCGCAGATTGGTGCTGTCGGCGTGGATGCCGACGAAACCAACCGAAGTGTATCGGCCACGATCCATGGCACGAACACGGAAGATGTGACGCTGACCGAAGGTACAATTCGCTATGATGTCCGTTTTTATGCCACCGCACCGAGCGAGGATGGCCTGATTGGTCTGATTCTGAATGTGGAGGCACAGAACCGCTATAATGCGGGGTATCCGTTGCTGAAACGAGCAATTTACTATTGCAGCCGCATGATTTCGGCGCAGTATGGCACGGAGTTTACCAAAGGTGAGTACGGCAAAATCAAAAAAGTGTACTCGATTTGGGTATGTATGAACCCGCCGAAGAACCGCAGAAACACCATTACGCAGTATTCCATACAGGAAAAGCATATTATTGGTGAGGCGGTTGAGCAGATCAGGAACTACGACCTTATGAGCGCCGTGATGATTTGCTTGGGCGATGAGGATGACAAAAACTATGGCGGGCTGCTGAAATTCTTGGAAGTACTGCTTTCAGAAGAAAAGAGCCCTGAAACGAAGAAAGAAATATTAGAAACGGAATTTGATGTTCCGATGACACAAACGCTTGAAAGTGAGGTGCGCAGAATGTGCAATTTGAGCCAAGGCGTTAAGGAAAGAGCAATGGAGCAGGGCGTTGCGAAAGGGATAGGCATTGGTGAAGATAAGGCAACTCTCAATGCGATTCGTAACGTGATGAACAGCTTTAAGGTGTCTGCTGATGTGGCAATGGATGCGTTGCATATTCCGACAGAAAATCGAGCAAAATATAGAGCAATGCTTCAAAGCTGATAAGGAATATTAGCGGCATGATTGTAAGAATCTCCTTTTTGACTTTAAAAGGAGATTTCTTGCTTTAAGTAGAACTGACTCTCTTGCGAAAAGTACTATCAAAATAGGTTGTGGAGGGTTGCTATATGGCTACTTTGGAATGGAACAAATTATTATGCACGAAGAGAGAACGAGAATCTAAAAGTGGTTCCTCAATTAATCCAGTAAGAAATGAATTTGAAGCTGATTATGATAGAATAGTAGGAAGCTCATCGGTTCGTAGACTTCAAGATAAAGCACAAGTTTTCCCATTACAACAAAATGATGTTGCGAGAACGCGTCTTACGCATTCAATGGAGGTTTCCGCATTGGCAAGATCGCTTGGAAAAGCGGTTGGGCGTAGGCTAGAGGAAAAAGAAATTTTTCAAGATCGAGAGCAAACGGAAAAATTGTCTGCACTTCTTCAAGTGGCAGGACTGATTCATGACCTGGGGAATCCGCCTTTTGGTCATTATGGCGAAACGGTAATCCGCGACTGGTTTGGAAAATGGTTTAGTGGAGAAGCGATGCTTTCGGAAGAGAGAAATTCGTTATCAGAGCAACAAAAAAATGATTTCATATATTTCGATGGTAATGTACAAAACCTTAGAATCGTTACAAAGCTGCAAGTACAAAATGATAATAAGGGAGCTAATTTCACATACGGCACATTGGCAACCATTATGAAGTATCCTTGGTCGAGCGAAAGCAGACCTAAAGGAAAGATAAAATTTGGATATTTTGAATCTGAGCAGGAACTGGCAGAAGCGGTTAGAAGAGAAATTGGATTAGAAGCAGGTGTAAGACACCCTGCGACGTATCTGCTTGAAGCAGCTGATGATATCATTTACATTTGTGATGATATTGAGGATGGAACAAAAAAGGGATATATTGAATGGGAAAAGGAATTTGAGACTCTTTATCAAAAGGCCGAAAAAGGAAGCTATGGTGAAGAGATTGAAAAATTACTGATTAATGTAAAAAGAAAAAATGAAAACGTTGATAGCCGAATGCATGATAAGGAACAGGTTATTGCGTATGTTAGAAATTTTAGAAATATGGTTCAGTCTTTTCTCTTTAAAAAAGTTGTAGATCAATTTATGAATCAATACGAGAGAATTATGTCTAACGACCCGAAAGCTGATGTGGAAGAACTGCTATCTGTTGAAAGAGCGTTTGTCAAGGACCTGAAGAACATTACTGCAAGGCAGTGCTTTTCCTCGGATGAAGTACTTAACTTGGAACTGACGGGGGATAAAGTTATTTCAACATTGCTAGATGTTTTTGTAAGAACATTGACGGAGCATGACGGTCATGAATTGTCTGACACGAGAACTTATGCGGGAAAAATTTTCAGAAAAATTTCACGTAACTTTATTTATATTGCGGAAAGTAAAATCAATGATAGTAACTATGTGGGAAATTTGTACTCTGAAGATTTGATAAACAAACTATCAGTATATGACAGATTACATTTGGTAGTAGACTATGTTTCGGGAATGACAGACTCGTATGCGGTTAAGGTTTATCAGGAACTTACGGCGATGAAACATCCTTGAAATGAAAGTGTTGGATCTATGATTATGGATGCTTTGCATGATTATTTTATAAGCAGGCCACAGTTAAGAGAACTTTATGATTTGTTAGAGCAAGTCGGATATATATATTTGATTGGAGGCGTTTTGAGGGAGTATAAAGATCATGAATGCATAATAAATTTGAGGGATATTGATATAACTATTGATGTCCAAAGCGAACAAAAATGGCAAAACTTTTTGCAAAACTATCATGTTGAAATTAACCGATTCGGTGGATTAAAAATATTAATCGATGATACAGAAGTTGACGTTTGGCGAATTGAAAACACATGGGCATATAGAAAAGGAAAAGTTGTAGCAATAGATAAAGTTGAATCTTTACCGAAAACCGTATTTCTAAATATGGACGGTATTGTTTATGACTGTAAGCGTAATGTGTGGCTCGATAGAGAATATGAAAATGCGATGAAAACAAAAATGCTAGATGTAGTATTAGATGATAATCCTCAAATGGAACTAAATCTCTTGAGAGCGATGGTGCTGCGGAAAAAATACAATATGGTCTACTCGCAGCGCCTAAAAGATGTTTTTAGAAAAGCAATGTCCTATGAAATGGATTACGCTGAGTTGGAAAAGGTGCTGAGTAGAGAGCAAATACGAAGATACAAGAAAGAAATGCTATCGGAAGAAGAAATAAAAGACGAAATACTGACCATTTTCAAGTGATTGGATGAATCGTAGAATTCAAAAAACCAATAGACGAACAATTGTGTATGCTGCTTAATGCACCATGAGTACGCGCAACTAAGGAGAGCAACTGACTCTTAATCAGTGGGTCCTGGGTTCGAGTCCCCGATGGTGCACCAAAAATAGCCTTACGGAAACGTAAGGCTATTTTCATAATGATTACCGCTTTGTGGAGTGCTTTCATTTGCCGCTGACTTCTGTCTAAGTCAGCGGCTCTTTTTATTTTTTAAGAGAAATTCAAGAACTTTTATTGTAAGAGAAACGGTGGCATATATGCAGCTGCCGATAAAAGTAAGCAGCAAAATTATTTCCTGAAAACTCAAGCGTTCACCTCCCTCGTAATTTGGAGGCGGACAATCAAGAGCCAATTATAGCAGAAGGGGAGAGGACTGTCAAAATAGGCTCGCCAATTCCTTAATGGCGGTTTGTTGGTACAATACCAATCAGTCAGGCTTTGCCAGATTGTGGATGATATGTATCAGGATCATAGTCAGAGGATTTAAGAAAAAGCAAGCCGTCGCGGGGGAGCCATTCCGGCAGACTGGCGGCTTTTTGTACACGGCTCCAGCCGGCGGGATTTCTCTTAGCGGGCCTTCCGGGTGTGATGCGATAAACAATGTAATGCTCGCCGTTGCAAAATTGCAGGATAGCAATTTTACCGGTAGGAAAATCAGTGTCTGTGTCTGCCAGCGAAAACTGCCACTGACATTGCGTGTCAAGTTCAGATAACTCTATGATTTGTTTGGCAAGTTTATGGGCCGTATCCTCATTGGGCTGTTTAAACCTGCCATTGTTGTCGATGTGCAATTCGCCTTTCGCATACGCCTCATCAATTGTCGCCTGGGCGGCGGTCATGAGGGAGCGCGCCTGGAGCATGATGCGCTTTTCAACGGCTTTGTCGATATAGCCGGTCAGGGACGGGACCAAAAGCGCTGCCAATACGGCCAGGATGACCAGGACAACGATCAGCTCAACGAGGGTAACCCCTCTTTTTTGGTTGGAATCACAGAACCGGGCCATAGCGCACGCCTCCCGCATCAGTATAAAAACGTACAAATAAAGTATATTCACATAACGATGCTGCGTCAATTGTGGGGGATGCCAAATAATTTATACATTATTTGTGAATAATGTGAGACTGTCGAAAAACTCTTGTAGGGGCGAGCATCGCTCGCCCGTGCCCGTTTGTCTGTGAAAAAACCTTCCGGGACAACGCATTGCTGCGTCAAGCTGGCGGGCGACCAATGGTCGCCCCTACACATTCAATAGGTCAGGAATGTGATTCTCTGACACACTGACATTATTTGTGAATAATGTGATATTATAATTCAATTTGAAAAACGCAGACGACGGCGGCAAGAGGCCCTGCCAAAAATCCTGCCCCAAATTTGTCGATTGTGCCAAACGAATAAAGTTGCAATCAGATTTGACTTTTTGTATACTATACCTATATATACTATACAAAATAATCGGAAAAATGATAAAAATTCTGGTTGGAAAGCGAGCCGGGTGTTGAAAAAGATTAGGATACAGCGGGTGAGCATCTTTGATATTGTCGTCACGCTGGTGTTGGCGGTGGTGCTCGTCGCGTTCGCGGTGCAGGGCACGGGGGAGTTGGCTCAAATGCAGACCGCCACGGACGATTACATCCAGTGCGAGACATTGGCCCGGCAGCTGCAAAGCGGGTCGGACTACCTGATCGAGCAGGTGCGGATGTACACCGCCACCGGTCAGCGGGAGTACATGGACAACTACTTTGAGGAGCTGAACACGACCCGCCGCCGCGAGAACGCTTTAGAGTATTTTGCAGAGCATTACGGCGACAACGATGCTTTCACGCTGCTGAAATCCGCCATGACAACGTCGCAAAATCTGAGCTATACGGATCGGTATGCCATGCGGCTTGTGGCGCAGGCCACGCTGGCGGACGAGTCGAGCTGGCCGACGGAAATCCGGTCTGTCTCGCTGCATGACAGTGACATAACGATGACAGACAGCGAGAAAATGCGCAAGGCACAGCAGTTGGTTTGCAACGACCAATATCAAAATATGCGCGATGAGGTGAACGAAAAAATCACCGAGAGCATGGACAGCCTGATTGCACTGACACGCAGCCGCCAGAACGGAGCCGAGGCCGTTTTCACCGGCGTGTACCGTAAAATTGAGCTGTGCGCGGCGCTGCTGGTACTGCTCATGCTGGAAATCTGCATGATAACGCGCTATTTTGTGGTAAAACCGCTGATGGACTACGGTCAGAGCATCCGACGCGGGGAAATCTTCCCGGTGGTGGGCGCGGCAGAATTGCAGGACCTGGCACTGACCTACAACGAAGTCTACCGCGAAAACCAGGAGACGCAGAAGATCATCCGCCACGAGGCCGAGCACGACGCGCTGACCGGCGCACTGAACCGCGGTTCGTTTGAAAAGATCCTGAATATCTACGAGAACGGCGAGAAGCCGTTTGCAATGATTATCTGTGACGTTGACATTTTTAAACATGTCAACGACACTTACGGACATGCGGTGGGTGACGAGATCCTGAAAAAGGTCGCAAACCTCTTGAAAACGACCTTCCGCAGCATTGACTATGTCTGCCGCATCGGCGGTGACGAGTTTGCCGTTATCATGGTGGATGTGAATCAGGAATTGAGTTATACCATACGTGAGAAAATCACGGTGATCAACAATCAGCTGTACTGTCCGACGGACGACCTGCCGGCCATCTCGCTGAGCGCGGGCGTGGCTTTTACGGATCGCGCAAACCCCGGCGAGAGCATCTTCAAGGATGCTGACAAGGCGCTGTACCGTGTCAAGCAGAACGGCAAGCACGGCTGCGGCTTCTATTAAGTGCGTACGGATTTTGCGCAGCTGCGCCGTCTGCCGGACCTGCTTTTTCCGCGGCGCTGTCCGTTTTGCGGGTCATTGCTGGGGCCGGACGCACTGCAGGGCACGGTTTGCCCGGCCTGCGTGCCCGAGGAAATGCGCTTACAGCACATTCCGGCGCGTCTGCCGGAGGGCGAACACGATTTTTACGCCGTGCGGGAGGCTGCCGCGGCGTATTATTACGAGGATATTGTACGTACAGCCGTTTTGCGCTGCAAGCGGGGCGGCTGCTTTTGGTATGCCCGGGAGCTGGCGGACCGTGTGGCCGTGCTGGTGTTCGGCGCACTGCCGGCCAAACAGCCCGGAAAAATGCCGCAGTATGCGGGTGTGACCGCGCTGCCGCTGTATAGCTGCATTGTGCCGGTGCCGCCCCGCCAGCCGCTGCCCGGTATGCCGGGTCTGCCGCTGCTGCTGGCGCGCCGGTTGGGCGCGGTGCTGGGGGTCCCGGTGGAGACACCGCTGTACATCAAGCGCCGGGGCCGCCCGCAGAAGGAGCTTACCCGTGAGCAGCGCCTGCAAAACGCCAGGGGCGCGTTTGGCTGCCGCCCCGGCACAGACCTGACCGGCAGGCGGGTGCTGCTGATTGATGACATTATCACAACCGGTGCGACGGCGTCGGCGTGTGCGCTGGCACTTTTGGAGGCCGGTGCGGTGGAGGTGACCGCTGTGGCGATTGCCGCGGCGGAGGAGCTGCCCAAGAGCCGGAAAAAGCCCCCTGAGACAAAACCATAAAAAGACCGAAGCGGCGTGCCCGGAAATCATGGGCGTACCGCTTCGGTCTTTTTCATAGCTTATACGAGCTTATACGGGGCATCTCCGCACCATCCGGTATGCCGTGCCTGCCCCGCCCAACGCCAGCCCTGCCAAAAATAGGGTGAAAAATTTGGCGGTTTTGCCACGCGCATAAAATCTGAACATCCTGTATAATAAAGACATGGATCGATTTTCTGCTGTAAAAAGGAGAAACCGCGATGACAAAGCAAAAATATATCATGGCGCTGGACGCGGGCACCACGTCCAACCGCTGCATCCTTTTTAACGCCAGGGGCGAGATGTGCAGCGTCGCGCAAAAGGAGTTCACCCAGTATTTCCCCAAGCCCGGCTGGGTCGAGCATGACGCCAACGAGATCTGGACGACCCAGCTCGGCGTGGCGCTGTCGGCCATGAACGAGGTCGGCGCGTCGGCGGAGGACATCGCCGCCATCGGCATCACGAACCAGCGCGAGACGACCATCGTCTGGGACCGTGACACCGGCGAGCCGGTCTACCACGCCATTGTCTGGCAGTGCCGCCGCACAAGCGAGTACTGCGACGAGCTGAAGGCCCGCGGCTTGACCGACCTGATCCGGCAAAAGACCGGGCTGGTCATCGACGCCTACTTCTCGGGCACAAAGCTCAAGTGGATCCTGGACAACGTGCCCGGCGTGCGCGCGCGTGCCGAGCGCGGCGACCTGCTGTTCGGCACGGTGGAGACGTGGCTCATCTGGAAGCTGACCTGCGGCAAGATCCACGTGACCGACTACTCCAACGCCAGCCGGACGATGATGTTCAACATCCACACGCTGGACTGGGACGACGAGATACTGAAAATTCTCGATATACCGCGCTGTATGCTGCCGCGCCCCGTGCCCAACAGCGAGTTCTACGAGTACGCCGACCCGATGCACTTCGGCGGCGAGATCAAGATCGCGGGGGCGGCGGGCGACCAGCAGGCCGCGCTGTTCGGCCAGACCTGCTTTACCAAGGGCGAGGCCAAGAGCACCTTCGGCACGGGCGGCTTTCTGCTGATGAACACCGGTGAGAAGCCGGTATTCTCCCAAAACGGGCTGGTCACCACCGTGGCGTGGGGACTGGACGGAAGGGTGAATTACGCGCTGGAAGGTTCGATTTTTGTGGCGGGCGCAGCTATCCAGTGGCTGCGGGACGAGCTGCATCTGCTGGAGGACGCCCGCGACAGCGAGTACATGGCGCAGAAGGTTAGGGACACGAACGGCTGCTACGTCGTGCCTGCGTTCACCGGTCTGGGTGCGCCGCACTGGGACCAGTACGCCCGCGGCACCATCGTGGGCCTGACCCGCGGCGTGAACAAGAACCACATCATCCGCGCGACGCTGGACAGCCTGTGCTACCAGATCAACGATGTGCTGGCCGCCATGCAGGCGGATTCCGGCATTGACCTGACGGCGCTCAAGGTGGACGGCGGCGCGTGCGCGAACAATTACTTACTGCAGACGATGGCGGACATCAGCAACCTGCCGGTCAAGCGTCCCTGCTGCGTGGAAACGACGGCGCTGGGCGCGGCGTATCTGGCCGGGCTGGCCGTCGGCTATTGGAGCAGCACCGAGGACGTGCTGCAAAACTGGTCGGTGGACCGTGAGTTTATGCCGGGCATCCCCGACGACGAGCGCACCAGACGGCTGAAGGGCTGGAATAAGGCGGTGCGGTGCAGCTACGGCTGGGCGAAGGAGGAGTAAGGCCCCTAAAGCCTTCCCCTTGGGGGGAAGGTGGCCCCGCAGGGCCGGATGAGGGGAGAGCTTGCCGCGACAGGCCGTAAACGGGTAATAGTGGCAAGGCTGCCCCTCATCAGTCAGCGGTCGGGGCCGCTGACAGCTTCAGTCTCCGCGCTAAGAGCCGCCTACGGCGGTTGCGCTCCGACACGCGCCTGCGGGCGCAGCTCCAAGGGGGAAGCCATTCCAACCGCACGAACCAACAACACGAGGTATCAATATGTACGACATCATCATTATCGGCGCGGGCGTGTCCGGGTGCGCCTGTGCGCGGGAGCTTTCGCGGTATGACGCGAAAATTCTTGTAGTAGAGAAGGAGGAGGACGTCTGCTGCGGCACGTCCAAGGCCAACAGCGCCATTGTCCACGCCGGGTACGACGCGGCCCACGGCAGCCTGATGGCCAAGCTCAACGTCGAGGGCAGCCGCCGGATGCCGGCCCTTGCGAAGGAGCTGGATTTTGCCTACGACCGGTGCGGCAGCCTTGTCGTCTGCCTGAGCGACGAGGACCGCCCCGCGCTGCAAAAGCTCTATGAAAACGGCATCGCCAACGGCGTGGAGGGGCTGCGCATCATAGAACGGGACGAGCTGGTGGGAATGGAGCCGAACATCTCGGACGCCGCCGTCGCCGCACTGTGGGCGCCCACGGGCGGCATCGTCTGCCCGTTCGGCCTGACGTTTGCGTTGGCGGAGAACGCCGCCAAAAATGGTGTGCAGTTTCAGTTTGACACCAAAGTTACGGGTCTGCGCCCGCTGGACGGCGGCGGAACCGGGTGGGCCGTCGAGACCGACCACGGCACGCTGGAAACACGCTGCATCGTCAATGCGGCGGGTGTATACGCCGACACGCTGCACAATATGGCCGACGCGGCGCACCCCATGACCATCACGGCCCGGCGGGGAGATTACTTCCTGCTTGACCACACGGCGGGGCAGCATGTGCGGCACACGGTATTCCAGCTGCCGGGCAAATACGGCAAGGGCGTGCTGGTAACGCCCACGGTGCACGGCAATCTGCTGGTCGGGCCGACGGCCATCGACGTGGACGACAAGGAGGCCACGGCCACGACGGCGGCGGGCCTGGACGAGGTGCGGGAGAAATCCGGCCTCGCGGTCAAGGACATTCCGCTGCGCCAGACCATCACGAGCTTCGCGGGTCTGCGCGCCCACGAGGCGCGGCACGACTTCTTCATCGGCGAGATCGCGCCCGGCTTTGTGGACTGCGCGGCCATCGAGTCGCCCGGCCTGTCCAGCGCCCCGGCCATCGGTGCGATGGTCGCGGACATCGTGCGCGGCAGTCTGCACTTACACAATAAGCCCGATTTTGACCCGACGCGCAGGGGCATTCTGGACCCCAAAGCGCTGGATCTTGCAGCGCGGGCGGAGCTTATCCGGCAAAACCCGGCCTACGGGCAGATTATATGCCGGTGCGAGAGCGTGACCGAGGGCGAGATCATCGACGCTATTCGCCGCACGCCCGGCGCACGCAGCCTGGACGGCGTCAAGCGGCGCACCCGCGCGGGCATGGGCCGCTGCCAGGCGGGCTTCTGCAGCCCGCGCGTCATGGAGATCCTGGCGCGGGAGCTGGGCGTGCCGCAGAGCGAGATCACCAAGTCCGGCGGTGCGTCCAAAATCATCGTCGGCACGAACAAGGATAGCCTGTGAAAGGGGGGGCGTCTGCCATGAAAAACGTTGATCTGGTCATTATCGGCGGCGGCCCGGCGGGGCTGGCCGCGGCGGTGGCCGCACGCAAAAGCGGCGTGCAGGACATCCTGATCCTGGAGCGCGACAGCGAGCTGGGCGGCATCCTGAACCAGTGCATCCACAATGGCTTCGGCCTGCATACCTTTAAAGAGGAGCTGACCGGCCCCGAGTACGCAGCACGGTTTGTGACGCAGGTACGCGAATTGGAAATTGAATACAAGCTCAACACGATGGTGCTGGATCTGGCGGCGGACAAGACCGTCACCGCCATGAACAAGACCGACGGACTGTTTCAGCTGCACCCCAAGGCGGTCATTCTGGCCATGGGCTGCCGTGAGCGCCCGCGCGGCGCGCTGAACATTCCGGGCTACCGGCCCGCGGGCATCTTCACCGCGGGCACGGCGCAGCGGCTCGTCAACATGGAGGGCTGCCTGCCCGGGCGGCGGGTCGTGATTCTGGGCAGCGGCGACATCGGCCTTATCATGGCGCGCCGCATGACGCTGGAGGGGGCAAAGGTGCTCTGCGTGGCGGAGCTGATGCCGTACTCCGGCGGCTTAAAGCGCAATATTGTGCAGTGCCTCGATGATTTTGGCATTCCGCTGAAATTGAGCCACACGGTAGTGGACATTCAGGGCAAGGAGCGCGTGACCGGCATCACGCTGGCGCGGGTCGAAAACGGAAAACCCGTCCCCGGCACCGAGGAGCACTACGACTGCGACACGCTGCTGCTTTCCTGCGGGTTGCTGCCCGAAAACGAGCTGAGCCGCGCCGCGGGCGTGGCGCTGAACCCCGTCACCGGCGGCCCGGCGGTCAATGAGAGCCTGGAAACGAACCTGCCCGGCGTCTTTGCCGCGGGCAACGTGCTGCATGTGCATGACCTGGTGGATTATGTGTCGGAGGAGGCCGCGGCGGCAGGTGAGCACGCGGCGGCATACATTGCGGGCGGCGGAGCCGCGGCGGGCCGCACCCTGCCCGTGCGGTGCGAAAACGGTGTGCGCTACACCGTGCCGACCACCATCCGCCCCGACTGCGCGGGGGATACCGTGACGCTGCGGTTCCGCGTGGGCGGCGTGTACAAAAATAAAAAAATCGCGGTGTACCGCGGTACAGACTGCATCTACAGCCGCAAGCGGCCCGTGCTGGCCCCCGGCGAGATGGAGACTGTGCGGCTGAAGGCCGAGCTCCTGCGCGGCCCGGGCGACGCCGTGACGGTAACGTTGGAGGAGGGCTGACGATGGAAAAACGTGAACTGATCTGCATCGGCTGCCCGATGGGCTGCCCGCTGACTGTGACGCTGGACGGCGGCGCGGTGGTCACCGTGCAGGGCAACACCTGCCCGCGCGGCGACGCCTACGCCCGCAAGGAGGTCACCGCCCCGACGCGCATTGTGACCACAACGGTGCGCGTGACCGGCGGCACCCTGCCCGCCGTGAGCTGCAAGACCCGCAGCGACATCCCGAAGGAGAAAATTTTTGACGTTGTCCGCGCGCTGAAAAGCGTCGTGGTGCCCGCCCCCGTACACATCGGCCAGATTCTGCTGCTCGATGCAGCCGGGACCGGCGTGGATGTGGTGGCGACGAAGGACGTAGCCGAGGTGTAGATTCATCCCGTTATGAAAATAACTTTCCAAAAAAAGTTAAATTTTCAAAGAAATTTGGGCAAAAATCAATGGCGTGTTTGAATATTGCACAAAGAAACCGTTGAATTTTCGGCTTTTCGACAATTTTGCTAAAATCACTTTCTTTTTTGTGAAGAATATGTTAATATAAGATTAACAAAGTGTCGCGGCTGCGGAACCAGACGGCCCGGCGCCGCGTTGGGAAAGACCCACTCACAATTTTTGGAGGAATGCTTTTATGATGAAGTATCTGCAGAAGCTCGGTAAAGCCTTAATGCTTCCCGTTGCTGCTCTGCCCGTCTGTGGTATCCTGATGGGCATTGGTTACGCTCTGGCTCCCGCCGTTATGGGTGCCGAGGGCCCGACCTCCGGTGCTGCTTACACCGTAGGTTTCCTGCTGATCAAGGCCGGCGGCGCCCTGATCGACAACATGGCATGGCTGTTCGCCATCGGCGCTGCCGTCGGTCTGTCTGATGACCATGACGGTACCGCAGGTCTGGCCGGTCTGGTCAGCTTCCTGATGATGCAGCAGCTGCTCAGCCCCGGCGTTGTCGGCGCTGTCCGCACGCTGGAGGAAGGCACCGTCGATTACATTGCTTTCAGCAAGATCGCCGGCAACTCCTTCATCGGCATCCTGGCCGCCATCATCGGTGCTGCCTGCTACAACAAGTTCAAGAACACCCAGCTGCCTGACTGGCTGGCATTCTTCAGCGGCAAGCGCAGCGTTGCTATCGTGACCGCCGTTGTTTCCATCGTGGTTTCCGTTGTTCTGCTGTTCGTCTGGCCCATCATCTTCGGCGCTCTGGTTGCCCTCGGCAACGGCATTGCCAAGATGAGCGGCATCGGCGCCGGCATCTACGCTTTCCTGAACCGTCTGCTGATCCCCACCGGCCTGCATCACGCTCTGAACAACGTGTTCTGGTTCGACACCATCGGTCTGGGCGACCTGAGCCACTACTGGGCTGGCGATGTCACCGGTCAGAATGGTGTCAATTGGGACCTCGGCATGTACATGTCCGGCTTCTTCCCCTGCATGATGTTCGGTATTGCCGGTGCTGCTCTGGCCATGGTCCAGACTGCCAAGAACAAGAAGGCTGCTATCGGCCTGGTTGTTTCCGCTGCTATCTGCGCCTTCGTCTGCGGCGTTACCGAGCCGTTCGAGTTCGGCTTCATGTTCCTCTGCTTCCCCCTGTATGTTGTCTATGCTGCTCTGTACGGCATCTTCACCATCATCACCTACTACTCCGGCTTCCGCGCAGGCTTCTGCTTCTCCGCCGGTGCTACCGACCTGATCTTCTCCGCCAGCCTGCCCGCACATGCTAAGACCTGGATGATCATCCCTCTGGGCATCGCCGCTTTCGTTGTCTTCTACCTGGTCTTCAAGTTCGCTATCGTCAAGTTCGACCTGAAGACTCCCGGCCGTGAGGACGAGGATGCCGAGGCTGCTGAGGCCAACATCACCCTCGCCAACAACGACTTCACCGCCATCGCTTCCGGCGTTCTGGCTGCTGTCGGCGGCAAGGGCAACGTTGCCAACGTTGACTACTGCGCCACTCGTCTGCGCTTTGAGGTCAAGGACAGCACTGCTGTCAACGAGAAGGCCGTCAAGGCTGCTGGTGCTGCCGGCGTTATCCGCCCCAGCAAGACCGCTTGCCAGGTCGTCATCGGACCCAAGGTCCAGTTCGTCTACGATGAGCTGAAGAAGATGCTGTAAAAACAGGCATCACCGGATAAAGGTCTGGTTCCCTTTATCAACTCCGCCGCGGGCGGGCGATCAGCCCGTCCGCGGCTTTTTCTATGATTTGCTGCAAAAGCGGCACAAAATCTTGGTACAAATCACATAAACCGGTCATGGTATCCCGCCCCATGGCGTGGTATAATGAAGAATAGGAAAACTGGGGCAACGCACCCCGAAAAAATCAGGAGGTATTTTCTTATGAAGATCATCCGTGCAAAAGATTACTACGACATGTCCCGCAAGGCCGCCAACATCATCTCGGCCCAGGTCATCATGAAGCCCAACTGCGTGCTGGGCCTGGCCACCGGCGGTACGCCTGTGGGCACCTACAAGCAGCTGGTCGAGTGGTACAACAAGGGCGACATCGACTTCTCCGAGGTCACGACGGTCAACCTGGACGAGTACCGCGGCCTGCCCAAGGAGCACCCCGAAAGCTACTGGAGCTTCATGCACCGCAACCTGTTTGACCATGTCAACATCCGTCCCGAGGCCATCAACCTGCCGGACGGCACCAACATGGACGCCGACGCCGAGTGCGCCCGCTATGACGCGGTCATTCACAATGTGGGCGGCATTGACCTGCAGCTGCTGGGCATCGGCAACGACGGCCACATCGGCTTCAATGAGCCGAACGAGGCATTCGAGCTGGGCACCCACTGCGTTGACCTGAAGGAGGAAACCATCGAGGCCAACAAGCGCTTCTTCGACGGCAACGCCGACCTGGTCCCCAAGCAGGCCTACACCATGGGCATCAAGACCATCATGCAGGCCCGCAAGGTCCTGATGGTCGCCAACGGCAAGGGCAAGGCCGACATCGTCAAAAAGGCGTTCTTCGGCCCCGTCACGCCGGAGGTCCCCGCCAGCATCCTGCAGATGCATCCCGACTTCATTCTGGTCGGCGACGAGGAAGCCCTGAGCGAGATCTGATTTGCGGAGGAACACTGCAATGATTATCAAAAATGCAAAAATCTACAGCGACGGCTGCCGCTTTGTGGAAAAGGACCTCATCATCCGCGATGGCCGCATCGTCTTTGGCGCGGCCCCGCAGGAGGGCGAGGAAGTCATTGACGCGGGCGGTGCCTATGCGCTGCCGGGTCTGGTGGACATCCATTTCCACGGCGCAGTCGGCCACGATTTCTGCGACGCCGACGAGGCCGGCCTGCAGGCCATCGCTGATTTTGAGGCGAGCAAGGGCGTGCTGGCCATCTGCCCCGCAACCATGACGTTCAGCGAGGAGATCCTGAACGGCATCATGGACGTGGCCGCGGCCCACAAGAACGAGCGCGGCGCGGATCTGGTCGGCATCAACATGGAGGGACCGTACATCAGCCCCAAGAAGGTTGGTGCGCAGAACCCGAAGTACGTCATGGCAGCCGACGCGGGCATGTTCCGCCGCCTGCAGGCGCGCAGCGGCGGGCTGATCAAATTGGTTGACGTCGCCCCCGAGGAGCCGGGCAATCTGGATTTCATCAGGGAATGCCGCGATGAGGTGCGCATTTCGATTGCCCACACCTGCACCGACTACGACACGGCCAAGGCCGCGTTTGCCGCGGGTGCATCCCACATGACCCACCTGTACAACGCGATGCCGGGCATCACTCACCGTGAGCCGGGGCCGATCATTGCCGCGCTGGAGGATGGTGCCGAGGTCGAGCTGATCACCGACAACGTCCACATTCACCCGGCGATGGTGCGGTTCACCTTCAACACCTTCGGGGCGGATCGTGTGATTTTGATTGCGGACAGCATGATGGCCTGCGGTCTGCCTGACGGCCAGTACAGCCTGGGCGGCCAGGCCGTCACGGTGCGCGGACCCCGCGCGACGCTGACCGAGCAGCCCGGCACGATTGCGGGCAGCGCGACCTGTCTGTTTGACTGCATGAAGCGTGCGGTCCTCGACATGGGCGTGCCCCTTGAGAGTGCCGTCCGCGCCGCGACCCTGAACCCCGCCCGCAGCATCGGCATTGATGCCGATTACGGCAGTCTCGACGCAGGCCGCTACGGCAACGTCGTGCTGGTCGATGATAAGCTGGATATTTTGAAGGTTGTGCGGCACGGAGAGGTTATCGGCTAAAGGATTAGCGGCAGCCTCCCGGGAACTTGTTCTTTCTTTTGGCAGCAAAAGAAAGAACCAAAGAAAACTGCCGCTGTTTCGACGCGGTGCGGGGTTGTGCGCGTGGGGCCACAGTTGAGCGCAGCGAAACTGGGGAGCGCACAATGATTGCCCCCGCGGGGCAATCAACCGCAAGAGCGTGTTTGCGAAGCAAACTGGCGGCGCTCGTTGTGCGCCGCCAAGCGCCCCCGAACTCCCGCAGGGGGAGGAAAGGCCCCCTTGTCAAAGGGGGCTGGCCGCGTTAGCGGCCTGGGGGATTCCGACGGGCTCTGCGTGGCCGCCCGTTACACCCGCAGACGGCCAGGAATCCCTCCGCCTCGCTTGCGCTCGGCACCTCCCTTTGACAAGGGAGGCTTTCCTCGCGGGCTCCGCCCGCGCAAAAGGCTCCCCACTGCGTGGGGAGCTGGCCGAGCCCGCGAGGCCTGAGGGGCTTTGACGGGCTTTGCGTGGCCGCCTCGTCACCCCTTTGCCGCCCAATCCACTCCTAACTCCTCTCTCCTAACTCCACCCCCACCCCCTCCCTTTCCCAAAACTTTACAAACTTTACACGCTCTACACAAAACCTGCCCACTCTTTGCAAAACCTTTACAGCGATTGTACCGTACTATGGTCGAAACCGGCGCAAAACCGCGGTACAATTAGCTTGCTTCCGGTGAAGCACTGGCAAAACATCCAAACTATACCACATAAATTTGGGAAAAAGGGAGAATACACACATGAAACGTACTTCTGCAATTGCTGCCGTTACCGCTGCTGCGCTGGCTCTGAGCCTGGCTGCCTGCGGCTCTGCCGATTCCGCCGCTGCTTCCTCTGCCCCTGCAGAGAGCACCGCCGCTTCCACCGAGGCTGCCTCCCCCGAGGCCGCTCCTTCTGAGGCTGCCCCTGCCGGGGACTTCGACGTCGACCAGGACATCACGGTCATCTCCCGTGAGGACGGCTCCGGCACCCGCGGCGCCTTCATCGAGCTGACCGGTGTCGAGGAGAAGAACGCCGACGGCAAGAAGGTCGATAACACCACCGAGGCCGCCGCCATCCAGTCCAGCACCAACGGCGTCATGACCGCAGTCGCCAACGATGAGACCGCTATCGGCTACATCAGCCTCGGCTCTCTGAGCAATGACGTCAAGGCTGTCACCGTCGGCGGCGTCGAGGCCTCCGCCGAGACCGTCAAGGACGGCAGCTACGTTCTGTCCCGTCCGTTCAACATCGTCACCAACGGCGACGCGACGGACCCCGTGGCCGTTGATTTCATCGCCTACTGCCTGAGCAAGGACGGCCAGGCCATCGCTACCGACAACGGCTACATCGGTGAGGACGGCGCGGACTTTACCTCCGCCCAGCCCGCGGGCAAGATCGTCGTCGGCGGTTCTTCCTCCGTCTCTCCGCTGATGGAGAAGCTGATCGAGGCTTACAAGACCGTCAACCCCAACGCCGAGCTTGAGCTCCAGACCACCGATTCCACCACCGGCGTCTCCGGTGCGCTGGAGGGCACCTACACCATCGGCATGGCCAGCCGTGAGCTGAAGGACTCCGAGGTCGAGGGCGGCGCCAAGGCTACCGTCCTGGCGCTGGATGGCATCGCCGTCGTCGTCAACCCCAGCAACACCACCGACGACCTGACCGTTGACCAGATCAAGGGTATCTACACCGGCGAGCTGACCACCTGGGCGGATGTGCAGTAAAGCATAGCAGCACCGTAGGGGCGGGGCATGCCCCGCCCGCAGCGTACCCGTGACCGCGCGGTTATGGGAAGGCTGCGGGCCGGACATGTCCGGCCCCTACCTCGCAATGCAATAGAAAGCAAGCTACAAAGGCCAACGGCCCGGAGCGGTCAAGACCGCTCCCTACAAAGCACCCGTGAACGGCAATTTGTAGGGAGGTGCGGGGTTGTGAGCGTGGAGCGAACAATGTTTGCCCCCCAGGGGCAAACAACCGCATGAGCGAGCCAGCTTCGCTGGCTGGCGGCGCTCGTTGTGCGCCGCCAAGCGGTCTTGACCCCTCCGCGTATCAGAAGGCGTTCATGTAAGGAGTATAGGAAAATGACCTCCAAGCTAAAAGAAGGCGTTATGCAGGGCGTGTTCACTCTCTGCGCCTGTGTGTCCATCCTGGCGGTGGCGCTGATCTGCATCTTCCTGTTTGCCAACGGCGTGCCCACCCTGTTCAAGATCGGCCCGCTCAAGTTCCTGCTGGGCACGACATGGAAGCCCGGCAACGACATCTTCGGCATCCTGCCGATGATCCTGGGCAGCATCTACGTCACGGCGGGGGCTATCCTCGTCGGCGTGCCCATCGGCCTGCTGACGGCCATCTACATGTCCAAGTTCGCGTCGCCCCGCATCAATAAGGTCATGCTCCCGGCGGTGCAGCTGCTGGCCGGCATCCCGTCCGTCGTTTACGGTTTCTTCGGCATGATCGTGCTTGTGCCCGCCGTGCAGGCCATGGTCAAGTCGCCGTTCTTCAAAACCGTGCTCCACGTCAAGAGCGGCAAGGGCATGAGCCTGTTTACTGCCGCCGTGCTGCTGGGCATCATGATCCTGCCCACCATCATCACGGTCAGCAAGGCGAGCCTCGACGCCGTGCCCGACAGCTACTACGAGGGCAGCCTTGCCCTTGGCGCGACGCATGAGCGCAGCGTGTTCTACGCCGTGCTGCCCGCCGCAAAATCCGGCGTGCTGTCGGCAGTCATCCTCGGCATTGGCCGCGCCATCGGTGAGACGATGGCCGTCGTCATGGTCGCGGGCAACCAGACCTGGATGCCCAAGGGTCTGTTCCAAGGCCTGCGCACGATGACCTCGAACATCGTCATCGAGATGGGCTACGCCGCCGACCTCCACCGCGAGGCGCTGATTGCCACCGGCGTTGTGCTGTTCGTATTCATCCTGCTTATCAACCTCTGCTTCAGCCTTGTGAAAGGGGGTAAGGACTATGCCTGAGAGTGCCGCAGCGCAAACAGCCGCCGATATGACCTACGCAAAACCGCATGAGTTCATGCCCGCCGGCGGCAGCAACCGCCGCGCCGCCCGTGCGCAGGCCGCCGCGCTGCGCTGGCTTGTGCGCATTGCCGCCCTGCTGACCGCCGCGGTGCTGGTGTTCCTCATCGGCTACATTCTGGTCATGGGCATCCCCAATTTGAAGCCCGAGCTGTTCGCCTGGGAGTATAACTCCGAGAACGTCTCGCTGACGCCGGCGCTCATCAACACGGTGCTGATGACGGCCTTCTCGCTGGCGATCTCGACGCCGCTGGGCATCTTTGCGGCCATCTGGCTGGTCGAGTACGCCCACCGCGGCAGCAAGCTGGTCAAGGCCGTGCGCGTCACAACCGAGACGCTGCAGGGCATCCCGTCCATCGTCTACGGCCTGTTCGGTATGCTGTTCTTCGTTACCAAGCTGCACTGGGGCTATTCGATGATCGCCGGTGCGTTCACGCTGGCCATCATGGTTCTGCCCGTCATCATGCGCACGACGGAGGAGGCGCTGATCGCAGTGCCCGACTCCTACCGCGAGGGCAGCTTTGGTCTGGGCGCGGGCAAGCTGCGCACGGTGTTCACGATCGTGCTGCCGTCCGCCATGCCCGGCATTTTGTCCGGCGTCATTCTGGCCACGGGCCGCATCGTCGGCGAGACCGCCGCGCTGATCTATACCGCAAGCTCTGTGGCAAAGATCCCGTCCAGCGTGTTCAGCTCCACCCGCACCCTGGCCGTACACATGTACCTGCTCTCGAACGAGGGCCTGTACATCGGCCAGACCTACGGCACGGCAGTGGTCCTGCTGGTGCTGGTGCTGGTCATCAACGCCCTGTCCGGGCTGGTAGCCGGGAAACTGGCAAAACGGTAAAGGGCAATGCCCTGCACCGTAGGGGCGGATTCCATATCCGCCCGTGGGAGTATGCGGCAGCGTAAACCGTTGCGGAGGGGTCAAGACCCCTCCCTACGATTCGCCGTTCACGGGTGCCATGTAGGGAGCGGTCTTGACCGCTCCGGGCACTCTCCGCGCAGCAGCCCCTTCCCCGGCACCGCATGTAGGGGACGCATATATGCGGCCCGCTCCTGCACCGTAGGGGCGGATTCCATATCCGCCCGTGGGAGTATGCGGCAGCGCAAACCCCGCGGAGGGGTCAAGACCGCTTGGCGGCGCACAACGAGCGCCGCCAGCCAGCAAAGCTGGCCCGCTCATGCGGTTGTTTGCCCCGCAGGGGCAAACATTGTTCGCTCCCCGGTTTCGCTACGCTCAACCGTGGTCCCACGCTTACAACCCCGCACCTCCCTACGATTCGCCGTTCACGGGTGCCATGTAGGGAGCGGTCTTGACCGCTCCGGGCACTCTCCGCGCAGCAGCCCCTTCCCCGGCGTCGCGCATGCCCGGCCCCTACCGCTGCATTGCACAGAGCAGAGATAAAATGTGAGGTCATTTCATGAACAAATTTGAAGTGCGCAATATGGACCTGTACTATGGCAGCTTCCATGCGCTGAAAAATATCAATATCGACATCCCGGAAAAGGAGATCACCGCGTTCATCGGTCCGTCCGGCTGCGGCAAATCCACGTTTTTGAAAAGCCTGAACCGCATGAACGACCTCGTCGAGGGCTGCCGCATCTCCGGCGACATCAAGCTCGACGGCGTGGACATCTACAAGGACAAGATGGACGTCAACGTCCTGCGCAAGCGCGTCGGCATGGTGTTCCAGAAGCCGAACCCCTTCCCGATGTCCATCTATGACAACATCGCCTACGGCCCGCGCACCCACGGCATCCATAATAAAGCGCAGCTGGATGAGATCGTGGAAAGATCCCTGCGCGGCGCGGCCATCTGGGACGAGGTCAAGGACCGCCTGAACAAGAGCGCCCTGGGCATGTCGGGCGGCCAGCAGCAGCGCCTCTGCATTGCGCGCGCCCTGGCCGTTGAGCCCGAGGTCCTGCTGATGGATGAGCCGACGAGCGCCCTGGATCCCATCTCGACGTCCAAGGTCGAGGAGCTGGCCACGGAGCTGAAAGAAAATTACACCATCGTCATGGTCACCCACAACATGCAGCAGGCCGCGCGTATCAGCGATAAGACGGCATTTTTCCTGCTGGGCGAGCTGGTGGAGATGGGCCCGACGGAGCGTGTGTTCGCCACGCCCGTGGACAAGCGCACCGAGGATTACATCTCGGGCCGCTTCGGCTAAGGAGGTACGACAAATGGGTACGAGTGTACGAAAAATGTACGACGCCGAGCTGCTGCAGCTTGACACGATGCTGGCCCGCATGGGCCACGCCGCCGGCGGCGCGATCGAGAGCGCCATGACCGCCCTGCGCACCGGCGACACCGAGCTGGCCCGCAGCGTTATTGCCCGGGACAGCGAAATCGACTCCGCCGAGCATGAGATCGAGCACCGCTGCTTAACGCTGTTTCTGCGCCAGCAGCCCGTGGCAGGCGACCTGCGCAAGGTCTCCACGGCGCTGAAGATGGTCACCGACATTGAGCGCATCGCCGACCAGGCCAGCGACATTGCCGAGATAACGCTCCATCTCCACCCGGACGGCGCGCGCACCGTCGGCGTGCTGGACGACCTGTACGCGATGGGCGACATTGCCCTGCACATGGTCAAGGACGCCATTGCCGCCTACGTGCAGGTGGACCTGTCCACCGCCGCGCAGGTCATTGCCCGCGACGACGACTGCGACGCGATGTTCAGCCGCATTTCCAAGGAAATTGCGGCCTACATCGCCGCCCACCCCGGCGATGCCGAGACGGCGCTGGACTTATTTATGATCGATAAGTACCTTGAGCGCCTGGGCGACCACGCCGTGAACATTGCAGAATGGGTCGAGTTCCTCAAGACCGGCGTCCACAAATCCCGCAAGATCGTGTAATGCGGGGATAAACAAGCCATTTTCTTATTATTTTCCTATACCAACCAAAACGGGACCTGCCGAAAAGCGGGCCCCGTTTTGGCGTGGAGGGAGGCTGCCCGGAGGGGTCAAGACCCCTCCCTACAAGGCACCCGTGAGCGGCAGTTCGTAGGGAGCGGTCTTGACCGCTCCGGGTGCTTTGCGGCAGCGTCAGCTTCCCTATAGGGGCCGCGCGGCAGCAAAAAAAGCAGCCGTCCCTTTCCGGAACGGCTGCTTGCTATCATTTCGCCCCTTTCCCCGCGAACACAACGTAAATCGTTTTGAACAAAATCTTTACGTCGCCCCAGAGGGACCAGTTGTCGATGTAGGCTACGTCGAGCTTGACGACCTCCTCAAAATCCTCGATGTCGCTGCGCCCGCTGACCTGCCACAGGCCGGTGATGCCCGGCTTCATCGACAGGCGGCGCTTGTGGTGGCTCTCGTACTGCTTGTACTCGTCCACCGTCGGCGGGCGGGTGCCCACAAGGCTCATATCGCCCCGCAGCACGTCAAAAAACTGCGGCAGCTCGTCAATGCTGGTGCGGCGGATGAATTTGCCCACCTTGGTCACGCGGGGGTCATCCTCCATTTTGAACATCAGGCCGTTCATTTCATTCTGGGCCATCAGCTCCTTCTTGCGGGCCTCGGCGTCCACGTACATGCTGCGCAGCTTGTGGATGTAAAAATACCGCCCGTTGCGGCCCACACGCTTTTGTTTAAAAAACAGCGGGCCGGGGCTTTCGAGCTTGAGCGGGATGGCGACCACCGCGATGATCGGGATGCTGATGATACAGCCGATGACAGCGCCCACCACGTCCATGCAGCGCTTGGCGATCTGGTCGCGCAGCTGCAATTCAACGGTGCCCATCGTGACGATGTTGCCCCCGGCGCAGCGCCCCAGGGACCGGCTCAGCCGCGCGGCGCTCGTCTCGTCGCAGCAGGCTTCCTCAATGCGGTCCAGCAGCGGCAGACGGAAGTGCACGGTCAGGCCCATGCTCTCCATCTCGTCCAGATAGGGGATGAAGCTCTCGCCGCTGTCCATCGGCACATCGACATAGACCTCGTCGAGCGCCTCGCGCCGGATCCAGTCCATGAAGTCGTCGAACGTCGCCTTGACCTCGACGCCGCAGACTCTGGTGGAGATCGCGGCGGGCGTGGCCTCCAGCAGCGAGACGCCCACGACCCGGCGGGACCAGTCCTTTTGAATCTCGGGGATCAGCCGCTCGGCCCGGTCCGACGTTGTGACGACGCCGACGAGCGTCTCCATGCCCCAGCTGCGCTGGAATCGGATGAGCAGCCGCTTTAAAATCGCATGGGAGAACGGCAGCAGCACCGCGTTGACCGCGGGCACTGTGACCGCAAAATAACGGGAGTCCAGCATCGTGGCCTTGGCCAGCAGCATGCAGCCTGCATAAACAAGGCCGAGCGCGATGTTGAACCGGAGAGAAAGGCTGATTTCCTCGTTTTCAGACCGTGTTACGATGTTTTTGTCCTGGTCAAAGAAGAAGAAGGTGACGACGAACGCCACAAACAGCAGGCACAGGGTCTGCAGCCAATCGGTGCTGGTGTAGGGGATCAGCACGCCGAACAGCCCGTCGGTGATGAGCCACGCCAGCAGCACGCTGACGGCCATCGTGAGCAGATCGGCGAAAAATACATAAGCGTATTGCAGCTTTTCGCGTTTACTTGTCATGAAGAAGGAGAAGTCCTCTCTAATAGTTATCTTCTTATTTTACCATAGACAGAGGATATTTTCAACAGAATCCGCAATATCATAACAATTACACAATTTATAGTGGCGCGGTAGGGGAGGTTTCCGCCGCCGCGCACGGGCACGGAGCGGTCAAGACCGCTCCCTACAAACCGCTCGTTATCGTGGCATCGTAGGGAGGGGTCTTGACCCCTCCGCAGAGGTTTCCGCCGCCGCGAGCACCCCGGGAGGGCTTCATCCCTCCCGGGGAGGTTTCCGCCGCCGCGCACGGGCACGGAGCGGTCAAGACCGCTCCCTACAACCGCTCGTTATCGTGGCATCGTAGGGAGGGGTCTTGACCCCTCCGCAGAGGTTTCCGCCGCCGCGGGCTCCGATTCGTTCTCCCGCCCGACGATCTCGGCCTTTAAGACGTCCTGAATTTCCACCAGACATTCCAGCAGCAGGGGATTGAACTGCCCGCAGTCGCCGTGCAGGATCATCTGCACCGCGGTGTCCGGTGAGTAGGCGGCCTTGTAGACGCGCTTGCTGACCAGCGCGTCATAGACGTCCGCCATCGAGACGATCTGCGCCGAAATCGGGATGTCGTCCCCGGCCAGGCCGTCGGGGTAGCCGCGGCCGTCCCAGCGCTCGTGGTGCCAGCGGCAGATGTCGTGGGCGGTCTTGACAAGCGCTTCGTTTTTATAGCGGCCCAGATGGTCCAGCATGTTCGCGCCCACAACGGTGTGGGTTTTCATAAGATCGAACTCCTCCGGGGTAAGCCGCCCGGGCTTGTTCAGGATCTTATCGTCTATCGCAACCTTTCCGATGTCGTGCAGCGCCGATGCCATGACGATCAGCTCCTGCGTTTCGGGCGGCAGGTCATACTTGTCGGTTTTCTGCGTCAGCCGCTCCAGAAGGCGCTGGGTCAGCGTGCCGATGTGCAGCACGTGCTGGCCGCTCTCGCCGTTGCGGAACTCGACGACCTCGCTCAGGATCGAGATCATCATCTTGGTGTTTTTCTCTTTTTCCTTGATCTGGCTCGTCACCAGCGAGGCGAGCCGCCGCTGCTTGGCGTAGAGCTTGATCGTGTTGAAAACGCGGCGGTAGACGACGCCCGCATCGAACGGGCGGCTGACATAGTCCGAGACGCCCAGCTCGTAGGCGCGGCGCACAACGGTGTCGGCGTCCTCGCTCGAGATCATGATGACGGGGATGTCCTCGATCCAGTGGCTGCGGTTCATCTCGCTCAGCACCGCAAAGCCGTCCATGACCGGCATGACGATGTCCAGCAGGATCAGCGCAATGCCGGTGTCGTACTGCTCCAGCATGGCTAGGCATTCCCTGCCGTTCGTCGCCTCCAGAATGTTGTAGTCGCTGCCCAGGATCTCCGCCAGAATGGCGCGGTTCATCTCGGAGTCGTCCACAATTAAAATGCTCTGGCGGGTCTGGCTTTCGCGCCCGGCAGCGCTCAAAGCGCCGTCCCGGGCGTTGTCCTCGGTCACGACCATGTTTTTGCGGTTCTTGGCCTGGTACATCAGCTTGTCGGCGCGGGAGACTGCCTGCTCCACGGTCTCGCCGGGCTGCGTTATCACGCCGCCGATGCTGGCGGACAGCTGCAGACGGGAATACCCCGGCACGCTGGCGGTGTGCAGCTGCTCCCGGATGCGGTCCAGCTTGGCCAGGAACGCCGCGCGCTCAATGCCCGGCAGCACCAGCAGGAACTCGTCGCCGCCGTAGCGGATGAGCACGTCCGATTTGCGGATGCAGGCGCGCACCACGTCAACGCAGGTGCGCAGCGCTATGTCGCCGGCCTGATGGCCGTAGGTGTCGTTGATCAATTTAAAGTCGTCCTGATCCAGCACGGCCACACCGGCGGGGTCTGTCTTGTCCTTGAGCGTGTCCTCAAAGTAGAGGCGGTTGTAGCTGTCGGTCAGTGCATCGTGGTAGAGCTTGGTGTGGTAGCTCGCGATGCTGTCTATCAGGCGGTCCCCGTTTTCGGGGTCAATGAGGGTCTCGCCGTCCAGCTTCTGGATCAGCTCCATGACACAGGGAACGCCGTCGACCTCGCGGTAGACGGCGGTGACCTGAAAGACCTCGCTGCCCATGTATTCCAGCTTGGTGCGCTGGCGGTGATCCTCCAGCACCTGCCGGGAGATGCAGTTCCGGCAGGGGGTGTTTTTGCCCCAATAGCTGTAGCAGCTGCAAAAGCTGTTGACGGACTCCTTGCCGCCGACCTGCGCAGCATCCAGCAGCCGCACCACAGTAAAAATGGTGCGGTATCGGGCCATTTCCGTTTCGACCTGTTCTCTGGTCATAATGCTTCCGCCTTTGTGTGAAGGAATGGGTAGATAAAAATTGTGTTATATATAAAAACATTATAGCATTGCAGGGTGTTTTTTGTCAATGTGGTAATGGGAGACCCCATGACCGCCCGGCAACGGATAGCCGCAGGGGGCAGCCTCCCGGCGGCCCTGTCCTACCCGCTGCCCGCCCCGCATATACATACCGCAGGAGGTACATGCCATGCGTCGGATCGGATTCTACTTATTTATAATGGCCGTCTTTCTGCTTGCGCCGCTGCTTGCACTGCCGCAAAAGGCTGTCCCGGCCCCCGCTGCGGCGCCGACCCCCACCCCAACCGCCGTCGCCCGGGCCGCCGCGCCCTACCGCGCTGTGTGGGTCAGCTATCTGGAATGGGAGCAGGTCGATTTCTCGTCGGCGGAGGCGTTCACGCAGGCAATCGGCACAATGCTGGACAATATACAGTCGATTGGCGCAACAGTCGTGCTGGCGCAGGTGCGGCCCTTCGGCGATGCGCTCTACCCCAGCGACTACTTTCCGTTCAGCCACCTCTGCACCGGCACGCAGGGGCAGGACCCCGGGTTTGACCCGCTGGCACTGCTGGTGGACGCCGCCCACGCGCGGGACTTACAGCTGGAAGCCTGGGTCAACCCTTACCGCATCCAGGCCGGGCAGACCCCGGCGCTGTGCGGCGCAAGCCCGGCGCGGCTGCACCCGGACTGGGTCAGGTACACCGACACCGGCGCGTATCTTGACCCCGCCAACGCGGACGTGCGGCAGTACATTGCCGACGGGGTGGGGGAGCTGTGCGCAAGATACGCTGTGGACGGCATCCACTTTGACGACTATTTTTACCCCACCACCGACCCGGCCTTTGACGCGGCGGACTACGCGGCCAGCGGCAGCACACTGACGCAGGAAGACTGGCGGCGGGAGAACGTGAACGCCCTGATGGAGCTTTGCCACGCCGCGGCCCGGCGGTACGGCGTGCGGTTCGGCGCAGCCCCGGCGGGCGACCCGGAGCAGAACTACACCCTGCAATACAGCGACGCGGCCCGCTGGCTGCGGCAGGGGACTGTGGATTACCTGATGCCCCAGCTTTATTGGGGGCAGGAATATATAAAAAACGGCGATGCGTCGCACAGTTTTGCGCAGCTGGCCGCCGCGTGGGCCGCACTGCCCCGCGCGGCGGGCGTGAAGCTGTACGCCGGGCTGGGGGCCTACCGCGTCGGCGCAGGGGATGGGTCCGATGCCGGCTCCGAGTGGTTTTCCGGCCATGCGCTGGCCGACCAGCTTGCTTTGCTTGCCCGCTTAGGGGTGCAGGGCGCGGGGCTCTACCGCTACGGCAGCCTGTTTGCCAATTCCGACGCCCCGGCGCTGGCGGAAAGTGAAGCGGAGGCAATAAAAGGTGTCTGGCAGGGCTGACCGGAAAATCCGGCGGTGCCGACAAAGATTTGGTACTTGCAAAAGCGGTAAAAATGCAAGATAATAGAGAGGCGGGGCGGCTTGCGGCTGCCCGCAGGACCCAAGGGAAGATAAAGGAGAAACTCCATGAACAATACAAACGAACTCTATAACCGCTGGCTTGCCCAGCCGGATCTGGACGACGCCGTCAAAGCCGAGCTCGTCTCCATCGCGGGCGACGGCGACGCCGTCACGGACCGCTTTTACCGCGATCTGGAATTCGGCACCGGCGGCCTGCGCGGCGTGATCGGCGCGGGCACGAACCGGATGAACCTCTACACCGTGCGCAAGGCAACGCAGGGGCTGGCGGACTACCTCAATGCGTCCGGCCTGCCCAAAAAGGTAGCCATTGCCCACGACAGCCGCCATAATGGTGCGCTGTTCGCCCGCGAGACTGCCCGCGTGCTGGCCGCGAACGGCATTACCGCCTGCATGTACCCCCGGCTTGAGCCGACCCCGGCGCTTTCGTGGGCGGTGCGGTACCTCGGCTGCGGCGCGGGCGTCTGCGTGACGGCCAGCCACAACCCCGCTAAGTACAACGGCTACAAGGTCTACGGCGCGGACGGCTGCCAGATCACGCTGGAGGCTGCCGAGAAAATTCTGGCAGCTATCGAAAAAATTGATTGCTTTGACGATGTCCGGCTGGCAGATTTTGACGCTGCCGCCGCCGCGGGCCGCATTGTGACAATTGACGAAAAATGCCTCGATGATTTTGTGCAGGCTGTCTATGACCAGCGCGTCGGCGACGGCGCGGGCATCGACGCGCTCAAGCTCGTCTACACCCCGCTGAACGGCACGGGCCTGGAATGTGTGAAAAAGCTGCTGAAAAAGCTCGGCGTGACCCATGTGACCGTTGTGCCCGAGCAGGAAAAGCCCGACGGCGACTTCCCGACCTGCCCCTACCCGAACCCCGAGATCCGCGAAGCTATGCAAAAAGGCTTGGAGCTGTGCGACAAGGTCCGCCCCGATCTGCTGCTGGGCACCGACCCCGACTGTGACCGCTGCGGCACCGCCGTGCCCGACGGCAAGGGCGGCTACCGCCTGATTACCGGCAACGAGATGGGCATTATCCTGCTGGACTATATCTGCCGCACCCGTCTGGCACAGGGCACGATGCCCGCCGACCCCGTGGCGGTAACGACGATCGTCTCCACCGATATGGCAGCGCCGGTGGCAAAAAAATACGGCGTCGAGCTGCGCCGCACCCTGACCGGCTTTAAGTTCATCGGGGAGCAGATCGGCAAGCTGGAGGCCGAGGGGCGTCCCGAACGCTATATCTTCGGCTTTGAGGAGAGCTACGGCTACCTGTCCGGCGGCCACGTCCGCGACAAGGACGCTGTCAACGCGACGCTGCTGGTCTGCGAGGCCGCGGCCTGGTACGCCCAGCAGGGCAAGACGCTGCTGGACGCCATCGAGGCATTGTACAGGGAGTTCGGTTACTACCGCAATGCGCTGTGCAGCTTTGCCTTTGAGGGCGAGAGCGGCATGCACACGATGCAGGAGCTGATGAAGAAGCTGCGCGCCAACGCCCCGGAGGACATTGCCGGGTACAAGGTGGAGTCCGTCGTGGACTACGACACCGACGGCACCGGCCTGCCCCGCGCCAACGTGCTGGAATACCATCTGGACGGCGGGCATAAGCTGATGGTCCGCCCCTCCGGCACCGAGCCGAAAATCAAAGTTTATCTTTCCGCCGTTGGCGGCAGTGAGGCAGCCGCCGATGCCGTGAACGCCGCGCTGGCCAAAGCCGCCGCGGACATGATGAAAGCGTGAACAGTATGGCAATTCTGAAATTGACCCCGAGCTGCCAGGATTATCTGTGGGGCGGCAGCCGCCTGCGCACCGATTTCGGCATCAAGAGCGACCTTGAACCGCTGGCAGAAGCGTGGGTGCTGTCCTGCCACCCGGACGGCCCGAGCTATCTGCCCGACGGCACGACGCTGGCGGACTACGCGGCCACGCACCCCGAAGCCCTGGGCACGGACTGCGCAAAATTTGAGCAGTTCCCGATCCTGACAAAGTTCATCGACGCCAGCAGCAACCTGTCCATTCAGGTACACCCGTCCAACGACTACGCGCTGAAAAACGAACACCAGTACGGCAAAAGCGAGATGTGGTATGTGCTGGACTGCGTGCCGGGGGCGTATCTCTACTACGGCTTTACGCACGAAATCTCCAAAGAGGAGTTTGCGGAGCGCATTAAAAATAACACCCTGACCGAGGTCCTGAACGCCGTGCCCGTACACAAGGGCGACTGCTTTTTTATCCCGTCCGGCACGCTGCACGCCATCTGCCAGGGCATCGTCGTGGTCGAGGTGCAGCAGAACTCCAACGTGACCTACCGCGTCTACGACTACGGGCGCGTCGGTGCGGACGGCAAGCCCCGCGCCCTGCACATTGAAAAGGCGCTGGACGTGACCCGCCGCACGCCGCCGCAAAAGCACGATTTCGGCAGCCATCTCGCGCAGTGCGAGTATTTCACGGTGGACGTGAAAAAAGGCGCGTTTGACGGCGTGGCTGACGAAAAGAGCTTTGTCTCGCTGCTCATCACCGACGGCGCGGGCACGCTGACCTGCGGCGGCGAGACCGTGAAGGTCAAAAAGGGCGAAAGCTATTTTATCCCCGCGGGCAGCGGCAAGTACGCCGTGACCGGCGACTGTGAGACGCTGGTGACGGTGGTGTAAACGGCTGCTTGCCGGTAGGTTCTCTCCCCCACCGCCTGCGGGCGGAGCCCCCTCGCAGAGGGGGCCAAGGTCCCTTGCCTCCCCTTGCAGGGGAGGTGGCGCCGCAGCGCCGGAAGGGTAGAGCTTGCGGCTGCCGCAAACACCCCGGGAGGGATAAATCCCTCCCCTACAAAAAAGGCGCATCCCGGTTTTTGACCGGGGTGCGTCTTTTTTTTGTAACCTTTTGGAAGAAAGCAGCCCTCGACGTGTTCCGCGAACGGCGGACGGTATACTCCCAATTGACCCGGCGGGGAGACAAGCCCCGCGCGGGAAACCAGCAAAGGAGGAACCGTACATGAAAAAACGTCTGTTGGCTGTGCTGCTGGCCTGCTGTATGGCGGCAGGCATGGCCAACGCTGTGTTTGCGGCGGATGAGCTGCCCGCCACGGCGGAGTCTGCGGCGGCGATTGCGCCCGCCGACCCGGACCCGCCTGCCCCGGAACCCGAAATGGAGGCGGAGCCGACCCCGGCACCTGACCCGGAACCTGAAATGGAGGCGGAGCCGACCCCGGCGGCTGACCCCGCGGCAACGCCCGAGACCGCACGCACCCTCGTGATGGATACGCTGCTCGCCGCGCCCGACACCGCGGCGCAGACTGCCGTTGTCACAAGCGCAGAGCTGGTGGACAGCATTCGGACCGACGGCTGCTTTACAGCGAAGGTCAACGGCAGCACGGACAGACTCGACGGCGCTGTGTACACCTGGTACCGCAGCAAGGACGGCACCAACTGGGAGGAGGTTCCGCAGCAGCTCTGCTCCGGCGATGCGTGGAACATCACGCCGGGCAGCGAGCACCGGCTGAACGCTGCGCTGGATGCCTGCATTGCCGGTGTCAGGGATGCGGAACGGCTGTACTATAAGGTCGAGGTCACCGGCACCGACGGCGCAAAACTCACCGCCGCGGCCATGCAGGTGCCCTACTGCATCCAGCTGCAGAACGGCAGCTTTGAAACGCCGGATATTGCCGGGCTGAAGGCGTATCACAACAAAAACAACAATACGCCCGCATCCCGGCTGTATCATTCCCCGGACGGTGAGACCGGCAGCTTCTTTACCCAGTACCCGTCGGGGGAAGGGGGCATCGTCTGGCAGACCACCGGCGTGGCCGAGCACTGGAAAACCGGAAGCGCCGGCCTGTACATTGAGCTGGCGGACGGCTCCAACCGCAGCTATAACGGCACGCGGAACTACCCCGAGGCCAGCTACAGCATCGACGACGCTTACGACGGCCGGCAGTTTGCCGAGCTGAACTGCGAGGCCTACGGCGCACTGTATCAGGATGTGCTGACCGCGCCCGGCACCACGCTGCACTGGTCGCTGGCCCACCGCGCCCGCGGCAGGGGTATGCAGGACTCGATGGCGCTGCTCATCGCGCCGGTGGATGTGGCAGCGCAGATCACCGAGACTCTGGCGGGCGCTTCCAGCAAGGACGACAACAGGGGACTTCTGGTGCGCGCGGCGCTGGACCGGACCGTGCAATACAACGGCGAGGAGGTCCCCATCCGCAGCTTCATGGTCGGCGGTGAGATCACCGACGGCAACGACCAGTGGGGCGTCCACAGCGGCGACTATACGGTCCGGGCGGGGCAGTATGTCAGCCGGTTCTTCTTCCTGGCGCTGTCCAGCGGCAAGGTGGACCGGCGCGAGGGCAACCTGCTGGATAAAGTCTGGTTCAGCACCGAGCCTGCGCCACCCGTGGCCGGGCACGCCAACCTGACGCTGCGCAAGACGCTGGCGGGCAGCCTGACCGCCGACGAGCTGACCGCCGTGCGCGCGGGGCTGACCTTCACCGTGACCCGCTCCGACGGCACGGCTGTGGCCGTCATAAGCGGCGCGGATATGACCGTCGGCACCGACCCGGCCCAGTGCAGCTATACCATACAGGATCTGCCTGTGGAGTCGGAGAGCGGCACGCCCTACACCTACACCGTGACCGAGACCGCCCACGCCGCCCCGGCGGCGGTGCTCTATTTGGCGAGCCGCGCCGCCGTCAACGGCGACGCGCTGCAGCCCGCGGGCGACCCGCCGACGCTGGCCAACATAACGCTGCTGCAAAACGGCACGACCTACGCCGATTTTGAGAACACCTACGCCCGGCAGACCGGCAGCCTGCGGCTGACGAAGGCCGTGGACGACACGGCCCTGCGCGATGAGGCCGAGGCCGTGACGAACACCTTCACCGTCGGCAGTCTGCCCATCGGCAGCTATACGCTGGTCTATGACGACGGCACGGCCCGCACCGTCACGCTGGACGCGCCCGGCGCACTGACCGTGCCGCTCAAGGGGCTGCACAGCGTAACGGTGGAGGATGTGCCCGTGGGCAGCTACACCGTGACCGAGACCGACCACCCCGACTTAGCCGGCTGGTACTGCACGACCACCGCCGCCGCGGCGGCCGGGACGGTGCAGGTGCCGTCCGGCGGCGTGGGGGAGGCTGTCATCACCAACACCTACGCGCCGTTCCTGCGCGTCACCGTGACCAAGCAGGTCACGGGCGGCATGGGCGACACGCGCCGCGGCTTTGCGTTTACGGCGGCCATTGACGGCGCGGCGGTCACCGCGGATACCCCCTATGTGCAGCCCTACGGCGGCGCGGCGCTGACCGCGGACGGCTTCACGATCCCGCACAAGGGCAGCATCGTCATCGGGCATCTGAAGCCCGGCCAGACCGTGACCGTCACCGAGGAGACGCTGACCGACTACGAAACGACAATGGACGACGGCAGCAGCGTCACGCTGGGCAGCAGCTATACCGCGACCCTGACCGGCGACGCGGCGCTGACCTGCGTCAACAATAAGGACGGCGTGCCGCCCACGGGCCTTGCGCAGGACGCGGCCCCGGCAGTCTGGCTGCTGGCGGCGGACGCGGCGCTGGCCGTGGTCTGCCGCCGCCGAAGGGAGGCTGCACCGTGAACGAGACACAGCGCCGCCGTGCGCTGGCGGACGTGAAGGAGTTTTTTCTGCGCGCCGGGGCGCTGGCCGCACTGCTGCTGGTGCTGTTCGGCGTCGTGTTCGGACTGGCGATCCAGCCGGACGACACGATGTACCCGCACCTCAAGCCCGGCGACCTGCTGCTCTACTACCGGCTGCCGCGCAGCTTTGCAGCGGGGGAGGTGGTCGTCTTTACACAGGATGACCGGCGCTGCACGGGGCGTGTTGCGGCCCGCGGCGGCGACACCGTGGAGGTGACAGAAAACGCGCTGCTGCGCATCAACGGCAGCCTTGTGGCCGAGCCGGACATTTACGAGACGACCCCCCGCTACGACAGTGACGTGACCTACCCCCTGACCCTGGCCGACGGCGAGTATTTTATCCTCTGCGACGCCCGCGAGGGTGCGCCCGACAGCCGCCGGTACGGCCCGGTGACGGCAGAAAATATCGCCGGGCGGGTCATTGCGATTGTGAGGAGGAATGAGATTTGATAAGGGCAAGAAGGAGATACAGGTGAACTTTGCCCTCATCCGCCGCTACGGCGGCACCTTCAGTCTACGCGCCAAGAGCCGCCTACGGCGGTTGCGCTCCGACACGCGCCTGCGGGCGCAGCCCCTCGGGGGAAGGCTTGGGGCAGGATGCCTTCCCCTGCGGGGGAAGGTGGCCGAGGCCCCGCCCGAGGCCGGATGAGGGCCGACCTACCGGCAACCACCCACATAACCATACACCACCCCGAAAGGACCACATACGTATGAACACCATCAAGATTTCCGCTGTTCTGACCGCTGCTTTGCTCACGGGTGCGCTCTCCGCCACGGCGTCTGCGGCAGAGACCCTGACCACGACCACCGGCAGCATCACCTTCCGCAAGGCCATCGACGTGACGAACGCCGCGGGCGCGGGCGGCATCACGGGCACGATTGCCTTTGACGTCACCGCCGCCGACGAGAGCGACCTGCCCGACGACGGAGAGAAAAACTATGTCGGCAGCGTGGATCAGCTGGACGGCAGCGACATCACCGCCACGTTTGCGGCGGATGACGGCGGCATTGCCAACAAGGAGAGCGATGTAAGCGTCGGCTTTGACACCTCGAAGTTCGAGGCCCCCGGCATCTACTACTACCACCTGACCGAGCGCGACCCCGGCATCCACGGCCTGACCGCCACGACGGCGACCTACCTGCTCAAGGTGCGCGTTGTCAACGACAATACGTCCGGACCGGACGGTGCAACGTTCAAAATTGACTACGCTACGCTGACCTCGCTCGATGACAATACCAAGAGCGACCTCATCACCAATACCTACACGACCCACGGCCTGACCGTGACCAAGGCGCTGGCGGGCGACTGGGCAGACTACACCGACCACTTTATCTTCACGCTGGGGATCACCGACCCGGACGCAGACCCGGGCCGCATGGCGTCGGTCACGGTCAAAACCACAAGCGCGGTGGGCGTGACGAGCAACGCCGAGGTGAAGCCCTTTACAAACGGCAAGGTCAGCTTCTCGGAGACGATCCGGGGCGGCGATGTGATCAAGGTGACCGGCCTGCCCACCGGCGCGGCCTACACGATCACCGAGAGCGGCCTGGACGCTGGGAAGTATACGACGGCCTGGACGCTGGACGGCGAGACGCTGAGCACCGAAAGGACCCTGCCCACGCAGACGGTGGGTGCCGCCGACACGGCCCTGACCGTCACGAATACCCGCAGCTCGATTGCCCCCACCGGCCTGCTGCTGGACGCCGCCCCCTACGGCGCGATGCTGGCGCTGGCCGCGGGCAGCGGGCTGGTGTTCTTCCGCAAGCGCCGCCGTGAGGATTGATGTTGGACCGCGCGGCGCGGCTGGCACGCCTGGGCACACGGCTGGTCAGTGCGCTGGCCGGGCTGCTGATGCTGGCGCTGCTGGCCTTCGGCGGGTTCGCACTCTGGCAGGACGCCGCGCTGCGCCGCGGGGCGTTTGTGGGCGCGGAGCTTTTGCAGTATAAGCCCGCCGCACCGGCTGCCGACAACCCGACGCTGGCCGGGCTGCAAACCGTCAACCCCGACGTCTGCGGCTGGCTGACGGTGGACGGCACGGGCATCGACTACCCCGTTGTGCAGGGCGCGACGAACATGGACTACGTCAACCGCGACGTCTACGGTGATTTTTCCCTGTCGGGCGCGATTTTTCTCGACAGCCGCTGCGCCGCCGACCTGACCGACCCGTACACGGTGATTTACGGCCACCACATGGACAACAGCGCGATGTTCGGCGATGTGGCGCGGTTTGCGGAGGCAGACTATTTTGCCGCGCACCCCGCGGGCAGCATAAGTCTGCCCGACGCCGCCTATACGATCGAGCTGTTCGCCTGTGTGGTGACCGATGCCTACGACACCGCCATTTACACGCCGGAGCGTTACCACGACGATGTGGGGGCGCTGCTGGACTATGCGGCGGCGCAGGCCGTGCAGCAGCGGGACATCGGTGTGACGGCGCAGGACCGGCTGGTGGCGCTTTCGACCTGCGCCGGGAGCGAGACAAACGGGCGGGTCGTCGTGCTGGGGCGGCTCTGCCCCCTGAAAGAAGGAGATGAAATGCAATGACCTTTGGCAAAATGGCCCTGCGGTGCTGGCTGCCCGCAGCGGCCCTGCTGCTGGCGCTGCTCTGCCCGCTGCCCGTGGCGGCAGCGCGGGCGGGCACGGCGATCCCCGTCAGTGTCCGCACCGACGGCGCGGCGGCGGACGCCGTCTATACGGTGGAGCTGACGCCGCTGGACGCGGCCCCCGCGCCTGTGCAGCGTGCCCTGACCGTAAAAAACGGTGGCACCGTGTATTTTACGGGCTTTGCCTTTGACGAGCCGGGGGATTACCGGTATCTGGTTGCCGAGCGCAGCGGCGGCGCTGCCCACACGACCTACGATGCGCACAGCTACACGGTCACGGTCCGGGTGACGGGCCGCCCGGACGGCGGTCTTGCCGCCGGGCTCTGGGCCGTGCGCAGCGGGGAAACCGCGAAGGCCGACGGCGTGCTGTTTGTGAACCGGTATGACCCGCCGGAGACCGCCGCGGCAGCTGGCACACGGACCGTGAAGGCTGCCGCCCCGGCGGCGCTGCCGCAAACCGGGGACGGCTTCCCCATCGAGGCGCTGGCCGCCGCGTTTTGCGCAAGCGTCATCGGCTTTGGAACGGCGTGGAAAAGGCGGTGAACCCATTAACGGCTGCCTCCCGGAAGGCCGCTTTCTTTTGGCAGCAAAAGAAAGCTTGGCAAAGAAAACTGCCGCTGTTGCGCATGCAGCGGACCCCGCCTTAGGGGCTGCACGCCCCTAAGAACCCCAATAAGGAAGTCGGAAGGGGCGGGGGCTAAACGGACGCAGTATTACTGTCCGTTCTTAACGCCCCCGCCCCTTCCTCCACTTTTGAGTCGGGAGTTCCCCCGAACCCCCGCAGTTTTTAACGGCTACTATAATCTCGGGCGACAGCCCGCAAAAGGCTCCCCTTTTAGGGGAGCTGGCCGCGCAAGCTGGCCTGAAGGGTCCCGACGGGCCTTGCGTCACCACCCGTAAACGGGCAACCACCCGCCCACGGCAAAGGGGGAGGGCTGCCGCCCTCCCTTGCCCCTCTCGTCCGCAACCCATTTGCGGCACCCCGTAGGGGCCGGGCATGCCCGGCCCGCAGCCTTGCCATTACCGCCCATGTATCTTTTGCCCCTCTGGCCTGCTTCGCCGCCCGCTCCCCCTGATCTGAAACACAAAAAATCGCCCCCATCCGGTTGCGGCTCCGGATGGGGGCTTGGGGTATCGGTTTGTGTGAGGAGGAATCATGTTCCAGAATTACGGTTGCGGTTCCGTAACCCTGTGCCTATATACTACCGGATAACTGCTAAAAAACTATGTTTTTCTTATGAACAATTTGTAAATTACCGCGCAGCCGGGCCCAATGCCCCGGCTGCGCCTTTTTTTGTTTGCATTTGGAAACGATGCAAAGGAAGCTGGCGGAAGTGATGTAATTGCAGAGAGGTAGGAGCCGGGCATGCCCGGCCCCTACGGCGCAGCAAAATAAAAACGGGCAGTCACCCATTTTGAGTGACTGCCCGTTTGGCTTACAATCAGATAACGTTATGCTCCTTCAGCAGCTTCTCCACTTCGGTGCCCTCGATCTTCTTGAGGGCCTCCTTCATGGCGAGCTTACCGACGAGAGGCATCTCCATATCGGTGATCTTGCGTCCGTCGCGGAGCTTGACCGTGGCATCCAGCAGGCAGCGGATGTCGTAGACGCTGCCCCAGACCTCGGGCACGCCGCGGTCCACGTTCAGCAGGGTGTAGACGGCCTCCATGCCGGTGCGGATGGAATACTCGGTGGTGAAGATCGTGTCGCGGGCGGTCTCGGCAAACTGGCCCAGGAACGCGAAGTTGACAGCACCCTCGGGCACGATGTCGGGGCGGTCACCCGCAGCGCGCGGCATAAAGAACGCATCGATATACGGCATCATGCAGGGCACGGTGTTGGCGCTGTTCGCGGCCATGTCCTCGATCTGATCCTCGGGCACGCCCAGGTGGTACAGCCACTCCATGCAGATCTCCTTGCCGGTGCAGTCGCGCATGGGCTTCTTGATATAGTTGCCGGGCTTGTCGGTGAACAGGCTGTAGACCCAGACGCAGAGCTGATCCTTGGGCTGGTCGCGGAACTGCTGCTGACGGTTCAGCGTCCAGCTCAGCAGCCAGTTGGAGTCGGTGACCGTGACAATGCCGCCGGTGACGACCTTGCCGCTGAACGGGTCGCGCTTGCAGATCTTCTTGATATAGGGCACGATGCGCTGGTCCAGCGTCGTGACGGTGGCGCTCATCCAGTTGGACAGCTCGGGGTCATAGCAGAACTTGTCGGGGTGGCCGAAGCTCGGATCCTGCGCGGCGATCTTGCGCCACAGGTCCCAGCCGCCGCCCTCCTTGATTTCGGGCTTGAACTCGGCGGGGGTGTCCTGGCTGCCCAAGGTGGAGTTCTCGACGCAGCCGCCGTTCGTGATAAAGACAAGGTCGTTCTCGGTCAGGTCGATGGAGCTCTCCTGACCGTCGTGCAGGATGTCGATGCGGGTCGCCTGCTTCTTGCTGCCCGCGCAGTCGAACGCAATGTTCGTGACCTTTGTATCGTAGTGGAACTGCACGCCGAAGCCCTCGAGGTACTTGACCATGGGCAGGATCATCGACTCGTACTGGTTGTAGCGGGTGAAGCGCAGCGCCGTAAAGTCGGGCAGACCGCCGATGTGATGGATGTAGCGCTGCAGATAGCGCTTCATCTCCAGTGCGCTGTGCCAGTTCTCAAAGGCGAACATCGTGCGCCAGTACATCCAGAAGTTGGAGTTCAGCACCTCATCGTCAAAGAAGTCGGTGATCTTCTTGTCGTACAGCTTCTCATCGGGGGACATGAACAGGTTCATGATCTCCATGGCAGCCTTGTCGGACAGGCCGAACTTGCCGTCGGTGTGGGCGTCCTCGCCGCGGTTGCGGGTGGCGCGGCAGAGGCTGTAGTTGGGGTCGGCCTTGTTCAGCCAGTAGTACTCATCCAGAACGGTGTGGTTCTCGTCCTCGATGGACGGGATGGAGCGGAACAGATCCCACATACACTCAAAGTGGTTGTCCATCTCGCGCCCGCCGCGCATGACGTAGCCGAGGTTCTCGTAGTGGTAGCCGTCGCAGGCACCGCCCGGGATGGGGTCTTTCTCGAGAATGTGGACGTGCTCGCCCTTCATCTGGGCATCGCGGACGAGATAGCACGCCGCAGACAGCGCCGCCAGGCCGGAGCCGACGATGTAGGCAGATTTGCCGTCCACATTGGCGGGCTTTTGGGGGGTGGCAAAGGCTTCATAGTTACCGGCGGAATAATACATAAGAGTACCTCCTGTGATGATAAGGCCGCGTGCTTGTTGGGGAGCGGCCTGTGATTTACTTGGTATGTCTGTAGTATACCCGGCGGGCGGAGCGGTTACAATCAGCAAAAAATTCCTTTTGATAAGAATTTTATCAAAGAGGGCGGATTGTATAGATTTTGAAGAAAATATTAAAACGCGGCTTTGTAGGGGGCGGCGTCCCCGACGCCCCGCGGAGGTTGGCGGCGGCGCGAACAGCCCGGGAAGGATGGATTCCTCCCCTACGGGGTAAAAGATCAACGGGCGGTAATGGAGAGGCCGCGGGCCGGGCATGCCCGGCCCCTACAAGGCGGCGGTTTGCGGGGGAGTTACTTATCGATCCGGCACGCCTCCAGAGCCTTTGTAATATCCCCGAGGATAAGGGTCGATACCCGCTCGATGAGGGCGGCGGGGTCGTCCTTCATGCCGGTGCGCACCCATTCCAGCGTCAGGCCGACGAAGGCGTACTTGTAAAAATTCGCGATGAACTCCTTGTCCTCGGGGCGCACGGTCATCCCGGCAGCCTTCTCCTCGACGACGCCGATCATCAAATCGTAGGTCAGGCGGTAGAGGTAGTTCTCGATATGCTCGCGGCTGATGGAATGATAAACTTTGGTGACAAAGACCTTGTCCTTCTGCAAGGCCTGCAGGATCTGCAAAAAGCCCTGCTGCCAGGTGTCGTAGGTCTTTTGCCCGGCCAGCGCACGGGTCGCGCTCTCGATGCAGGCCCACTCGACCAGATCGTAGATGTCCTTGAAATGGTAGTAGAACGTCATGCGGTTCACGCCGCAGTGTTCGGTCAGGTCGGTAACGGTGATTTTGTCCAGCGGCTTTTCGGCCAGCAGGTCCTTTAAGGATGCGACCAGCGCGCGCTTTGTCATTTGGGACATGGGTGCGTTCTCCTTGTTATAAGCGTTACGGCGGATGCGGGGCGTCGGGCACGCCGCCCCCCCTGTAACTGTAGGGGCGGATTCCATATCCGCCCGTGGCCGTTTGCGGCAATATCATTATTATAAAAGAAAATTATGAATTTTTAAACCCCTGCACCTGCTCCCATAGCGTCACGACCCGCTTGCGGGCCATGCAAGAAAAAATTGCGGAAAGGGCGAAACTGTGGTATAAAAAGGATAATAAATCTGGTAAGGAAGTGTTCCCCATGCCCGAAATGCTTGATATTGTCGATGAAAACGGCGTCCCCACCGGTCAGAGCGTGCCGCGCACGACGGCCCATGCCGAGGGGCTGCGCCACCGCACCAGCCATGTCTGGATCGTGCGGCGCAAAAACGGCAGGGTGCAGGTGCTTTTGCAGATGCGCTGTGCCGCCAAGGATTCCTACCCCGGCTGCTACGATATTTCCTCTGCCGGGCACATCCCGGCGGGCGCGGAGTTCGTCGGCTCGGCCCTGCGGGAGCTGCGCGAGGAGCTGGGCGTGACCGCCGCCCCCGCCGACCTGCACGAATGCGGCCTGCGGCGGTTCCGCTTTGAGGCTGAATTCCACGGTAAACCGTTCAAAGACAATCAGGTCAGCAAGGTGTTCTGCCTCTGGCTGGACCGCGAGGCCGAGGACTTTGCCGTGCAGAAGTCGGAGATCGACTATGTAAAATGGTTCGACCTGGACGAGGCCGTTGCCGCCGTGGAGCAGGGCACGATCCCCAACTGCATCTTCCCGGAGGAGCTGGGGATGGTGAAGAAGTTTGTGGGGCAGACCGGGGGCGGCTGCTGACCCTGACTGCGGCGGGGTGAGGGCGTGTGCAAAAGAATGAACAGTCTGGGTGGAGCGGCTTCCCCCGAGGGGCTGCGCCCGCAGGCGCGTGTCGGAGTGCAACCGCCGCAGGCGGCTCTTGGCGCGAAGACTGAAGCTGTCAGCGGCCCCGCCCGCTGACTGATGAGGGTGAGACTTGTCTCTGCTGCCCGTTTATGGTTTGCCGCCCGGAAACCTGCCCCTCATCCGGCCTGCGGGCCACCTTCCCCCAAGGGGGAAGGCAGGGGGGCTTTCCCGCCAGCACCACCCGTGTTGCGAAAACTGCAGTTTTGTGTTGCTCATTGCGGGAAGCTGTGCTATAATACCCGTATCGGTGCTGTGTATACATACATGCCTGCATATTTTTGCAGGCACGGGCAGCATAAATGTATAACTATTTGTCAACCTGCCTAAAAAAAACGCGAAAATGGAGAATCATTTGGCAGTTTTACCGCTTGCAAAATGTATAAAAGAGTGTATAATATACAGCAATGAATGAATAAATATTCAAGACAAACGGCAAGCAACATACCCCGCGCGTCTTGGTGAAGAAACAGAGAGGGGATTTCATCATGAAAAAGGATAAGAAAGACATCAAAAAGGTAGTTCTGGCGTACTCCGGCGGTCTGGACACCTCCATCATCATTCCTTGGCTGAAGGAAAACTACAACAACTGCGAGGTCGTCGCAGTCTCCGGCGACGTCGGCCAGGGCACCGAGCTGGACGGCCTGGAGGAGAAGGCCATCAAGACCGGCGCGTCCAAGCTGTACGTCCTCGACCTGAAGAAGGACTACGTCGAAAACTACATCTGGCCCTGCCTGAAGGCCGACGCCAAGTATGAGGACTACCTGCTGGGCACCTCCCACGCGCGTCCCTGCATCGCCGCCGCGCTGGCCGAGATCGCCAAGAAGGAGAACGCCGACGCCATCTGCCACGGCTGCACCGGCAAGGGCAACGACCAGGTCCGCTTTGAGCTGACCCTGAAAGCGCTGGCCCCCGATATGGCCATCATCGCCCCGTGGCGTGAGTGGAGCATCAAGAGCCGTGACGAGGAGATCGACTACGCCGAGGCCCACAACATCCCCCTGAAGATCAACCGTGAGACAAACTACTCCAAGGACAAGAACCTGTGGCACCTGAGCCATGAGGGCCTCGACCTCGAGAAGCCGTCCCTGGAGCCGCAGTACAATAAGCCCGGCTTCCTGGAGCTGGGCGTTTCCCCCGAGCAGGCCCCCGACACCCCGACCTACGTCACCATCCACTTTGAGAAGGGCATCCCCACCGCTGTGGACGGCAAGGAGATGGAGAGCGTCGAGCTGGTCGAGTACCTGAACAAGCTGGGCGGCGCCAACGGCATCGGCCTGCTGGACATCGTCGAGAACCGTCTCGTCGGCATGAAGAGCCGCGGCGTCTATGAGACCCCCGGCGGTGCCATCCTGTACAAGGCGCACGATGTTCTGGAAACCATCACGCTGGACAAGGAGTCTATGCACTTCAAGGCACAGCTGGCCCAGAAGATGGGCGAGCTGGTCTACAACGGCCAGTGGTTCACCCCGCTGCGTGAGGCCATCAGCGCCTTCACCGACGACCTGCAGAAAACCGTCACCGGCGACGTCAAGCTGAAGCTCTACAAGGGCAACATGATCAACGCCGGTGTCACCAGCCCGTACACCCTGTACGATGAGCAGACCGCGTCCTTCGGTGAGGATGACGATTACAACCAGGCGGATGCCTCCGGCTTCATCAACCTGTTTGGCCTGCCCATTGCCGAGCGCGCCAAGCTGGCCAAGAGCTGGCCCGCACAGGACTAATAAGCGAACGAACGCCGAATAAGCAACCGCCAAGGGGCGTGGAAACCCTTTGGCGGTTTTGGCATTACTATTAAAAGATAATAAAAAATGTGGAGTTTTGGCCCGGGGCCAAAACAAAAAAACGTAGGGGCGGATTCCATATCCGCCCGCAGCACCTGCCGTAAGCAGCACGGGCGCATATAGAATGCGCCCCTACGGAGACAGAGAATTTTTGAGCGGTGCGCCAGCACCGCGAACCACCAATTTTATTATCTATTATCTAATTCAGGAGGTAAAACCTATGCCCCAACTTTGGCAGGGCCGGGCCAGCAAGGCCGTTGACAGCCGCGTAAACGATTTTAACTCCTCCATCCGCTTCGACGCGCGGATGATCGAGCAGGATATTCAGGGCAGCCTTGTCCACTCGGCCATGCTGGGCAGACAGGGCATCATCTCCCGGCAGGATGTGGACGATATTCACAAGGGTCTGCACTCCATTTTGGACGATTTGCACAGCGGCGCACTGGAAATCGACCCCAACGCCGAGGACGTCCACACCTTTGTCGAGCAGACGCTGACCGCCCGCGTCGGTGACGCCGGTAAGCGCCTGCACACCGGGCGCAGCCGCAACGATCAGGTCGCGCTGGACATCCGCCTGAACCTGCGCGCCGCCAGCGAGCATATTCAGGGCCAGATAAAAGAACTTATCACCGTGCTTTGCGACCAGGCCGAGAAGGGCGCAGGGTACGTCATGCCCGGCTACACCCACCTGCAGCGTGCCCAGCCCGTGACCTTCGGCCACCAGCTGATGGCCTACGCCTGGATGCTGCTGCGCGACTTGGGGAGACTGCAGGACGCGACCCGCCGCATGGACGCCGAGTGCCCGCTGGGCAGCGGCGCACTGGCGGGCACGACCTACCCGCTGGACCGCTTCTACACCGCCGAACAGCTCGGCTTTGCCGCGCCGTGCGGCAACTCCATCGACGGCGTGTCGGACCGCGACTTCTGCATTGAGCTGTGCAGCGCCATGGCGACCTGCATGATGCACCTTTCCCGCTTGAGCGAGGAAATTATTTTGTGGTGCAGCTGGGAGTTCAAGTTCATCGAGCTGGACGACGCCTTTACGACGGGCTCGTCCATCATGCCGCAGAAGAAAAACCCCGATGTAACGGAGCTGATCCGCGGCAAAACAGGCCGCGTCTACGGCGATTTGAACACGCTGCTCGTCATGATGAAGGGCATCCCGCTCGCCTATGACAAGGACATGCAGGAGGACAAGGAGGCCATTTTTGACGCTGTGGACACGCTGGAGCTCTGCCTGCGCACCGTCACGCCGATGCTGGCCACGATGACCCCGCTGCCCGCCAACATGCGCCGCGCCGCCGCGAAGGGCTTTATCAACGCGACGGACTGCGCCGACTACCTGACGAAGAAGGGGATGCCCTTCCGCGATGCCTACAAGTGCACCGGCACGATGGTGGCCGCCTGCATCCGCGAGGGCAAGACGCTGGAGGAGCTGACGCTGGACGAATTCAAGCAGTACAGCGACCTGTTTGAGGATGACGTTTATACGGCCATCGACCTGACGACCTGCTGCGAGGGCCGCACCAGCTACGGCGGCCCGACGAAGGCAAGCGTGATGAAGCAGGTTGCGGATGTGAAGGGGAAGCTGGCATAAAAGCCTTCCCCATCGGGGGAAGGTGGCCGAGCCTGCGAGGCCGGATGAGGGCCGAACCTGCGGAGGTTGCCCGTTAAAAGGGAGGCTAAGCGAACTTTGCCCTCATCAGCCGCCTGCGGGCGGCAGCTTCCCCCGAAGGGGAAGCCTTCAGAACCGGCGGCGGTTGCGCTCCGACACGCGCCTGCGGGCGCAGCCCCTCGGGGAAGCCTTTAGAACTGACAGGAGCCTTCTCCCCTTGGGGGAGAAGGTGTCCGCGGCCCCGCCCGCGGACGGATGAGGGGAGAGCCTGCGGAGGTTGCCCGTTAAAAGGGAGGCTACGCGAACTTTGCCCTCATCAGCCGCCTGCGGGCGGCAGCTCCTCGGGGGAAGCCTTTGGAAGTAAGGGGTGTAACAATGGGAAAGTACAAAATCTTCGTGGACGGTTCCTCCGGGACCACCGGTCTGCGCATTGCGGACCGGCTGGCGGAAAGGGACGAATTTGAAATTCTGAAAATCTCCGAGGCGGACCGCAAGGATGTCCGCGCCCGGGCGGCGGTCATCAATGAGAGCGACCTCTCGTTCCTCTGCCTGCCGGACGACGCCGCGCGTGAGGTCGTGCCGCTGCTGCGGGACGATGTGCGCATTCTCGACACGAGCACGGCGCACCGCACCGCGCCCGGCTGGGTCTACGGCCTGCCCGAGCTGCACGGCACCCGCGAGGCGCTGAAAACCGCGACCCGCGTCGCCGTGCCGGGCTGCCACGCCACCGGCTTTATCGCGCCCGTCGCGCCGCTGGTGGAGCTGGGGATCATCCCTAAGGCCGCGCACCTGAACGTGACGAGCCTGACCGGCTACAGCGGCGGCGGCAAAAAGATGATCGCCGAGTACGAGGCCGAGCGCACCAACAAGGCGCTGAACGCCCCGCGCCCCTACGGCCTGGCGCTGCACCACAAGCACCTGCCCGAGATGGCCGCCGTCACGGGGCTGGACACCGCACCGAATTTCGTCCCCGTTGTGGCCGACTACTACGCGGGCATGGAGACGATGATCCCGCTGGATGTAACGGCGCTGGATGTTTCCGCGCCGCAGGTCGCGTCCGCGCTGGCGGAATATTACGCCGGTCAGCCGATGATAAAGGTGCATCCCCTGTGCGAGGGCACGGACGGCGGCTTTTTGGCCGCCAACAAGCTGGCGGGTAAGGACACGCTGGAAATTTACTGCCTGGCCAACCCGGACGGCACCCGGATGCAGCTTATCAGCCTGTTTGACAACCTCGGCAAGGGCAGCTCGGGCGCGGCAGTGCAGTGCATGAATCTGATGCTGGGGCTGGAGGAGACCAAGGGCTTAGCGCGATAAACGGCTTCCCCCTAGGGGGGGAAGCTGTCACCGAAGGTGACTGATGAGGGGCGAACTTTCCGAAGCGGCCCGTTCACGGGTAATACCGGCAACGCCGCCCCTCATCCGGCCTGCGGCCACCTTCCCCCGAAGGGGAAGGCTTTTGAAGTTCGATATAAAATAGCAAGAGGGGTACATACAATGTCTGATTTCAAATCAATTCCCGGCGGCATCTGTGCGCCGAAGGGCTTTTCCGCGGCGGGCGTGCATTGCGGCATCCGCCATAACCATTCCAAGCTCGATCTGGCGCTGATCAAGGCGGACGTCCGCTGCGCGGGCGCGGGCTGCTATACCACCAACAAGGTCTACGGCGCACCCATCACGGTGGACCGCGAGCACCTGAAGGACGGCTATGCACAGGCCATCGTTGTGAACAGCGGCAACGCCAACACCTGCGCGCCCAACGGCGTGCAGCTGGCTAAGGACACCTGCGACATCGTCGCGAAGGAGCTGGGCATCCGCGCGGACGACGTGCTGCCGTCCTCCACCGGCGTCATCGGCCAGGCCATGAGCATCGAGCCGTTCGCCAGGGGCATCCCGGAGGCCGCCGCCAAGCTGGCCGCCGACGAGGCCGGCAGCCACGACGCGGCTACCGCGATCATGACCACCGACACCCACCCGAAGGAAATTGCGCTGGAATTTGCCGTCGGCGGCAAGGCCGTGCGCATCGGCGCTATCGCCAAGGGCAGCGGCATGATCCACCCGAACATGGCCACGATGCTGCTCTTTATGACCACCGACGCCAAGGTCGCGCCCGCCGCGCTGCAAAAGGTGCTGTCCACCGTCGTGCCCGCCACCTTCAACCAGATCTCGGTTGACGGCGATACCTCCACGAACGACACCGTGCTGCTGCTGGCCAGCGGCCTGTCCGGCGCGGAAATTGCCGAGGGCACGCCCGATTACGATACGTTTGTCGCCGCGCTGACCGAGGTCGCCGAGCATCTGAGCCGCGAGCTGGCCGGTGACGGCGAGGGCGCAACGAAGCTGCTGGAATGCACCGTGACCGGTGCGCCCGACCTGGCGACGGCCCGCGCGGTGTCCAAGAGCGTCATCCACTCCACCCTGTTCAAGGCCGCCATGTTCGGCGCGGACGCCAACTGGGGCCGCGTGCTCTGCGCCATCGGCTACACGCCGGGCGATTTCGACATCAGCAAGACGTCGGTGCGCCTCAAGAGCAAGGCCGGTGAGGTCTTTGTCTGCGAGAACGCCGCCTACCACCCCTACAGCGAGGACGAGGCCGCCGTGGTGCTCAAGGAGGACGAGATCGACATTCTCGTGGACCTTGGCAGCGGCGATGCCGCCGCCAAGGCCTGGGGCTGCGATCTGACGTATGATTATGTGAAGATCAATGGGGATTACAGAACCTGAATAAGTATGGCTTCCCCCTCGGGCAAAGCCGACGGATGAGGGCAGAGCTTACGGCGATAACCCGTTCATGGGCAATCGCGGCAGGCTTGCCCCTCATCCGGCCCTGCGGGGCCACCTTCCCCCCAGGGGGAAGGCTTTAGGAGTAGGGGATGCGGAGGAGCACAATGAAAAACGAACAAATGGCTCTGCTGTTCAGCGAGGCTACACCTTATATCCAGAAATACCACGGTAAAACGCTGGTTATAAAGTACGGCGGCAACGCGATGGTCAACGATGACCTCAAGCTGGCCGTCATGAACGACCTGGTCACGCTGACGCTGCTCGGCGTGCGTGTCGTGCTGGTGCACGGCGGCGGCCCGGCTATTAACAGTATGCTGAAAAAGGTGGGCAAGGAGTCCAAATTTGTGGGCGGCCTGCGCTACACCGATGAGGAGACCATGGGCATCGTCCAGCAGGTGCTGGCCGGGCAGGTCAACAAGGATCTCGTCGCGCTGCTCAAGGGCCGCGGCGTCGGCCTGTGCGGCATGGACGGCCACATGATCATGTGCAAGCGCAAGTCGGACGTTGACCTCGGCTACGTCGGTGAGATCGAGAAGGTCAACACGACGCTGATCGACCACCTGCTGGCCGACAGCTTTATCCCGGTCATCGCCACCGTCGGCATGGACGACAACGGCGTCCCCTACAACATCAACGCCGACACTGCTGCAGCGGAGATCGCCATTGCCCTGCACGCCGAAAAGCTCGTCAGCATGACGGATATTGTCGGCCTGCTCTACGACAAGAACGACGAGTCTACGCTCATCCCCGAGGTCGAGGTCTCCGAGATCGAGGGTTACAAGGCCGCGGGCGTCATTGCGGGCGGTATGCTGCCCAAGATCGAGGGCATGGCCGACGCCATCTATCAGGGCGTCCACGAGGCCGTCATCATTGATGGCCGCGTCCCGCATTCGATCCTGCTCGAGATGTTCAGTGACAGAGGCGCAGGCACGATGTTCTATCGGAGAGGAAACCGGTAAATGGCTTCCCCCTCGGGGGAAGCTCAGCGTGTCGAAAAACCTCCCTCTGCGAGACAGACTCCCCCGATACGGGGGAGGTGGCGCTTGCGCCAGAGGGGGAACAGTGCCCCGAAGGGGCGGAGGGAGAGAACCTTGCCATAGTCCGAAATATTTCGGGCAGCCGTACAGTTCTCTCCCCCACCGCCTGCGGGCGGAGCCCCCTCGCAGAGGGGGCCAAGGGGTGAGCACACCTTTTTCGACAGCCTGGGCTTCCCCCTCGGGGGAAGCTGTCAGCGGCCCCGCCCGCTGACTGATGAGGGCGAAGTGCTTGGCGCTGTCCCGCAAACGGGCAGCCGCAGGACACTTGCCCCTCATCCGGCCTGCGGCCACCTTCCCCCAAGGGGGAAGGCTCCAAGGCGGGCAGCTGCAGGACACTTGCCCCTCATCCGGCCTGCGGCCACCTTCCCCCAAGGGGGAAGGCTCCAATGCGGGCCGCCTTCCCTCGAAGGGGAAGGCTTTTGCGTATGATAAAAAGGGGGTCACCCAATTGAATACCGAAAAAGTTATTTCCCGTGATAACGACTACATCCTCCACACCTATGGCCGCAGCCAGGTCGTGCTGGCGGAGGGCGAGGGCATGACGGCCAGGGATGCCGACGGCAAGAGCTACCTTGACTTCACGTCGGGCATCGGCGTCAACTCGCTGGGCTACTGCCACCCCGCGTGGGTCAGGGCTGTGGCCGACCAGGCCGCAACGCTGCAGCACACGTCGAACCTGTATTACACCGCCCCCGACGGCAAGCTGGCGAAAAAGCTCTGCCGCCGCACCGGGCTGGACGCCGTGTTCTTCGGCAACTCGGGCGCCGAGGCCAACGAGGGCGCGATCAAGTGCGCCCGCAAATACAGCGTAGATACCTATGGCGAGAGCCGGAATAAGGTCATCACGCTGGTCAACTCCTTCCATGGCCGCACACTGGCGACCCTGACCGCCACCGGCCAGGACGTGTTCCACCACGACTTCGGCCCCTTCCCGGGAAATTTTGACTACGTGCCCGCGGGCGATTTTGCCGCGCTGGAAAAGGCCGCCGACAAGGACACCTGCGCCGTCATGATGGAGCTGGTGCAAGGCGAGGGCGGCGTCGTCGCGCTGGACGCGGACTACGTCGCCAGGGTCGCGGCGTTCTGCAGGGAAAAAGACATCCTCGTCATCGTGGACGAGGTGCAGACCGGCGTGGGCCGCACCGGCAAGTTCCTGGCGTGCGAGCATTTTGATCTGCACCCCGACATCGTCACGCTGGCGAAGGGGCTCGGCGGCGGTCTGCCTATCGGCGCGGTGCTGATGAACAAAAAGGTCGCCGACCACATGAAGCCCGGCTCCCACGGCTCGACGTTCGGCGGCAACCCGGTCTGCTGCGCCGGTGCGCTGGCCGTGCTGGACGAGATGGACGACGACTTCCTCGCCAACGTCAACGAGCGCGCGGCCCAGCTGCGTGCCGGGCTGGCAAAGCTGCCCCATGTCAGGGAGGTCAGCGGCCTCGGCCTGATGGTGGGCATCGCGTTTGACGACGGCATCAAGGCCGCCGACGTCCGCGCCGCCTGCGAGAAGGCGGGTCTGCTGGTGCTGACCGCCAAGACCCGCCTGCGTCTGCTGCCGCCGCTGATCCTGACGGCGGACGACGTGGACGACGCGCTGGCGATTTTGCGCAGCGTACTGGAGAAATGCGTATGAAACATCTGCTGAAGCTGGGCGGTATGACGCCCGAGGAAATCCTGCACATTCTGGATGTGGCCGACGAGTACAAGCGGCTGCACAAGGACGGCGTGGACCCGAAGGATCTGCAGGGCAAGGCAGTGGCGCTGGTTTTCGCCAAAAACTCCACCCGTACCCGCACAAGCCTGGAGGTCGGCATCTACCAGATGGGCGGCCTGGGCACCTACCTGAGCGCCGGCGACCTGCAGACCGCCCGCGGTGAGCCTGTGCAGGATACGGCCCGCGTGCTGGGGCGGTACTATGACGCCATCGTCTGCCGCACCTACAAGCAGACGACGCTGGACATGCTGGCAAAATACAGCGGTATACCGGTGATTTCCGGCATGACCGACTATGCGCACCCCCTGCAGGTGCTGACAGACCTGATGACCGTGCGCGAGCGCAAGGGCACGCTGGCCGGGCTGAAGGCCGGGTTTGTCGGTGACGGCTACAACATGGCAAACAGCGTCATTGTGGGCTGTCTGGCCGTGGGCATGACGGTGACGATTGCCTGCCCGAAGGGCTACCGCCCCGCCGCCGACGTGCTGATGCTGGCGAAGCAGTACGGGGATAAGTTCACGCTGACGAACGACCCGGACGAGGCCGCGCGCGACGCGGATGTGCTGTTCACCGATGTGTGGGTCAGCATGGGCATGGAGCGCGAGGCCGAGCAGCGCCGCCGCGACTTTACCGGCTTTACGCTGGACGCCGCCCGCATGGCGCTGGCAAAGCCGGACTGCATGGTGCAGCACCCGCTGCCCGCCCACCGCGGCGAGGAGATCGCCCCCGATGTGCTGGAAGCCCACGCCGACGAAATTTTCGACGAGGCGGAGAACCGCATCTACGTGGAAAAGGCCGTGCTGGCGGTGCTGCTGGCGGGGAAATAAGAGTATTGCAGTAAGAGGAACGGCAGGGGAGCGCGAGCGTGCGAACCCCTGCTTTTTTGTGCGGAATAACCCGAAAACGGGCGGCAGCGGCGAAGCTGCGGCGGGGTGAGGGCACCCCGCCCTACGGACTGTGGAAAAGTGGGATGTAGGGCGGCCTGCCCCAGGCCGCCGTGCCCGTTTGCGACAAGGAGAAGCCTTGCGGAACATTGTAGGGGGCGGCGTCCCCGACGCCCCGCGGGGGTGAGCGGCGGAAGGTGCGCGGGAGGGATGAATCCCTCCCCTACAGGTTACCTTTTAGCTGTAGTTGGCCGGGAGGCGGCGGAGGGGTCAAGACCCCTCCCTACGATGCAAAAGATAAAGGGGCGGCAATGGCAAGGCTGCGGGCCGGGCATGCCCGGCCCCTACGGGGGCTGTTTCCGGCCACTTGACGCGATGTGGTATACTGAATATATCACTGTCAAGAGGTACACTATGCCAAAACAAACGCTCCAACAAAAAATCCGCCGCGCGCTGGGCCGGTTCACCGCCAAGCGGATCGCTATGATCCTGCTGGGCGCAGCCATCCTGTCGTTCGGCATCCATAATATCCACCAGCGCACCGCCATCACCGAGGGCGGCATCATCGGCCTGGTGCTGCTCATCAACCATTGGCTCGGCGTGCCCGCGTCGGTGGCGTCGCCCCTGCTCGACGCGGCCAGCTACGCGCTGGCGTTCAGATTTCTCGGGTGGGACTTTTTGCTCTCGGCAGGACTGGCCAGCGTGAGCCTGGCCGGGTTCTATAGGATCTGGGAATGCCTGCCCCCCATGCTGCCCGACCTGACGCCCTGGCCGCTGGCGGCGGCGCTGCTGGGCGGCGTGTTCGTCGGCGTCGGCGTGGGGCTCATCGTGCGGCAGGGCGGGTCCAGCGGCGGCGACGACGCCCTCGCCCTTGTCATCCATAAGCTGACCGGGTGGCGGCTCTCCCGCGCCTACCTGTTCACCGATCTGACCGTCCTGTTCGCGTCGCTGTCCTACATCCCGTTCCGGCGCATCGCGTTTTCCCTCGTTACGGTCACGGTGTCGTCGCTGCTCATCGACTTTATCAAGGAATGGCAGCCGAAAACAAATGTGTAAAAACGCGCGGAACGCTTGTACATAGCGGAAAATTGCGGTATAATAAGCTGTATATTTTTGCAATGACACCCACGGAGGTCTGCGATATGAAACTTACCCGCAAGCTCGCGGCACTGGCGATGGCCGTGCTGCTGGCAGTCAGCCTGACGGCCTGCTCCCCGAAGCAGGTCGCCCAGGATATGGTCGTGCATCTGGTCCACAAGCTGGGCCTGGTCGAGGAATCCGACGAGGATGACACCGACACCACCACAAAAGCGCCCGCCGGCGGCAGCGTGGAGTTCCCCGCCGAGATGGACACCACCGCGGCCCGCGTTGTGACCTACCCGGTAGAGAACACGCTGTATATCTCTTTTAACGGCATTGCCAACCGCTCCACCGAGTATTTCGTGGCGGGCGGCGACAGCATGACCGTGACCGGCTACGCCACCACCGAGGCCAGCAACGAGAAATATATGTACTTCAAGATCGCGTTCTGGGAGCTGTCTGACGACAAGACGATGACCAGCTACGTGCCGGACTCGACGATCTACTACTGCGCCGACGGTGCCGATTACCAGTACAACGTGACCGGCCTGACCGCGGGCAAGCAGTACAAAATCACGATCAGCTATGACAACGGCAACAAGTATTATGTCACCGGCGGCCTGAAGGTCGAGGGTCTGGGCAGCACCGAGCTGGACACCTACGGCGACGATACGACGACCGGCTGATAACGGCAGCAATGCCGCCCGTGCCGCTTGCGGCAGGGCGGCTTTTTGGTTTGTATTGCAGGGACCGCACAACACAGAGAGGAATTGGAACATGGATAAAAAACAGCTGCGCAACACGCTGATGCTTATGGCCTGCGCATTCATCTGGGGCACGGCCTTTGTCGCGCAGAGCGTCGGCAGCGATTATATGGGCCCGTACACGTTTCTGGCCAGCCGCAGCTGGCTGGCCTGTGCGTTTCTGCTGGGCCTGATGGCCGTGCTGCGCAAGATGGGCAAAACGAACCCCGCCGCGGAGCCGGGCTTCTGGCAGAACAAAAAAGTGCTGCTGCGTGGCGGTATTTTCTGCGGTGTGGCGCTGTTTGCGGCGTCCGCCGCGCAGCAGATGGGCATTGGCACGACCAGCACGGCCAAGGCGGGCTTTATGACGGCGCTCTACGTTGTGCTGGTGCCGGTGGCGGGGGTTTTCCTGGGCAGCCGCCCCGGCGTCAAGCTGTGGTGCTGTGTCGCGGCCAGCGTCGTGGGGCTGTATCTGCTCTGTCTGGCCGGGCGCGACACGCTGAGCCTGACCGGCGGCGAGTGGCAGCTTTTGGTCTGCGCGATCCTGTTCACGGCGCAGATCATGCTGGTCAACCATTTCAGCCCGCAGCTCGACGGCATCCAGCTGAGCTTTGTGCAGTTCTTTGTGGTCTCGGTTTTGTCCACGATTTTCGCGTTTGTCTTTGAGGCCCCGTCGCCCGACCAGTTCCGCGCCGCGGCGGTCTCGATTGCCTATTGCGGCATCATGTCCAGCGGCGTGGCCTACACGCTGCAGATCGTCGGCCAGAAGGAGCTGGACCCGACGATTGCCAGTCTGGCGATGTGTCTCGAGAGTGTGTTCAGCGCCCTGGCCGGTTGGCTGATCCTGGGCGAGACGCTCTCTGCCACCGAGCTGTGCGGCTGCGCGCTGATGTTCGGCGCGATTGTGGTGAGTCAGCTGCCGGAGAAACGGTAACGGCTGCCTCCCGGGAACTGCTACTTTCTTTTGTGACCAAAAGAAAGTAGCAAAGAAAAGTCCCGCTGTTGCGGATGCAGCGGACCCCGCCTTAGGGGCTGCACGCCCCTAAGAACCCCAAAGCGGAAGTCGGAAGGGGCGGGGGCTAAACGAAAGCAGTATTACTTTTCGTTCTTAACGCCCCCGCCCCTTCCTCCACCTTTGAGTCGGGCGTTCCCCCGAACCCCCGATGTTTTTAACGGCTGCTTTTTAGGGGCGGCCACTATGCCGCCCGCAACCTACCGTGGCCACCCAACCACGGGCCACCACCCCCCCACCGCACAAGGGGAGGGCTGCCGCCCCCCCCTCCCCCACCCGCCCGCAACCCACTTCTGGCCCCCC
>ENA-OQLI01000275-OQLI01000275.1-human-gut-metagenome-genome-assembly--contig:-NODE-275-length-71113-cov-8.061998_pt1 | contig 71113 bp, 52 predicted proteins | sample MGYA00242805_ERZ504812 | MGnify/ENA primary metagenome ERZ504812 (study PRJEB26092, sample SAMD00036430) | human gut metagenome | host: Homo sapiens | study: EMG produced TPA metagenomics assembly of... | reverse complement strand
CCAATTCGGTGGCCTGCTGGAATGCAACGGCAGCAGGCTCCCCTGCAAAAATCAGGGCACGGAGCTTCTGCCCTGCACTCAGCCGTTCCGAAATGCCTGTCTGCTGTGCAAACAGGAGGGCTTCTTCTCGTTCTGTCATACCAAAATAAACCTTGCAGCGAATCTGCAAATCTTCGCCGCCGTTCAGAAATTTCCGTGCAGCGATGGTGTTCTGTCCGTCCATCACATAGTAGTGACCATCCCGGAAGCTGATCTTCGGCTCATTGGCAACCCGCTCGTCAAATTCTTTTGCGATGCGGGCAACACGAGCGGGGTGAAGAGCACGCTGATAAGTGTCGCGCGGCACGATCAGTTCGCTGCTGTTCAGGCACATCTCATGGTAAGGTTTTACAACTGCGTTCATCATAAAGGAACCTCCTTCTTCTTTTGCAGAAAATCAATTCCTGATTGGATAATCGAACCGATTTTCTTCTTTTCGTTATCGGATAATCGGAAATTGGAATACCGTTCATAACAGATATTCCAGCGGAACATAAGCGATTGAAGCGCATCATCCAGTTCTGCAACCATGAATTCAACAGAAGATTCCGTCGGGGTGGAGAGCATCCCTTCCGAAATCTGCTCAATGCTATGTAAATCGCCTTTTTTGTGCTTGGTGGGAGCTGGGGACTGACTGTTCAGCACCCGAAGGTTTTGGAACTGCTTGGAGAGAAGATTTTTTGCCGCAGCAACCACATCTTCTTCCGGCGGAGCTGTAAGGCATTTTCGGAACATTTTGTATCCGATAAATCCAAAACTGTACTGCAAGCAAAGGGATACCTGCCGCATCTCGTATTTGGACAGATGCCCTAAATATTGAAGAACTCTTGATTTATCTGCCGGTCTGGGACTCTCGCAGATTGCCATGGACGGTGCGCTTAAAAAGCGGTTGTGCAGAACAAAGTGTGTCGGCATATACCGTTTTTTGATCTGTGTTGTCAGAGGAACGACCAGAAGAACATTGGAATAAAAATTACCGTCATCGTTTTGGACAACGATGGCAGGTCGGATGCCGCCTTGCTCGGAACCGCTGTAAGGATTCAGATCCATCATGTAGACATCCCCGCGCTTGTACATCCAGTTTGCGGGCATAGGCGGATACTCTTTCTCTTTTTTGCCTCGTGTTGCCAATTTAGATTTCTCCTCTCTATCCGTATATGTAACAGTGGGCTGCTCGCACAGCCCACCCTACTATCTCAAACAGCAAAATGCTGTGATTTATAGTTCTATACCTTTCCGTATTTGTCCCCGACATCCCCGGAAATCGAAAACTCTGTTTTCGTGTGGGAAATCTTTCAGCCGTCCGGCAGCGTACCGAATCCATAGGGTTCTCACCTCTCCGTGGTCCTCACCGAGCTGCCCGAAGGCAGAAGTATCATTATTCTGTGATGGCTCATAGCTATGGGGAAGCTGTCACCCATTTACCGTCAACCTACCGCTCATTCCCTCAGTGGGAGATCATCGCATTTGTTACGGACGTGGCTCATCATCACAGGAATGTGACTGAAGAATGCGTGTTCAGTTTTCAAAGGGCGGGTGCCAGATGTTGTCTGGCTTGCTTATAGCGGCTCAAATTGTGAAATGCGTGGGCCTCGTAGGCCTACCTTGTAGGCTTAGTAGGCTTATTTCTGGAAGAAAATTCCAAACCCTGAAATTGCAGCAGTTGCTTTATGGAAGAAAGAATGCTGATGGCAGTGTCGATTTCCTCTTTGGCAAAATCATTAGAAGGGCCAATACCGGTTAAAAGAAAGTCCGTGCTGGTGTGCAACTCATTTGAAAGATCAATAAGAAGTTCTAAGGAGCAAGCAACTGTGCCACGCTCAATTCGGCTAATATGACCTTTATTTACATTTACTCGATATGCAAGCTCATCTTGGGTAAGATTGCGAACTTTCCGAAGATTGCTGATACGCTGACCAAATTCTTTCATACTGAACATAATGAAGGTCCTTTCCGCCGGATGCGGAGGTTGAGGACACTTCACTGTGGGGCAGTTTACGGACTTTTCTCAGCGAAAAAAAGACGCATTAAAAGAAAAGGTTACCGATACCTTTCCATCCGAAAATGGAAAGCAGTATAAGTATCCTCGGCCTTTAATGCATCTCAGGCTTTCGATATGTTTTTATTCGGACGAATCGAAAGCCTTGGAAACTTGCCAAAAAAGAAAAACCTCGTGTGGTAGCTTACAGGGCAGCGATTCGTGCCGTATAAGCATATCACACGAGGGTCTTACGAAAGTCTTATGAACATCTCACAAAAGTCACATAGGGTCATTTTTATCCTATTTAGGGAATCTCCTGAAAAATTTTATGTCACATGAAAGTCTCTTGAACATCTCATGAAGGTCTTATGAGAACTATTCGCAGCTATCACCTAATGAAGTACACAATTCTTTATATTCTTCGGTGGTGAGGTGCTGCTTTGCTAATTGATACTCGTTTGAGGCCAATTCATCCATTCCTTGAACTTTAAGGGAGTGAATCAGCCAGTAGTATCCTCTGGAGTTTTCAGGGACGATTGCCAGAGACTTTGCAGCATACTGATTCAGCAAATCATAAGAATGCAGCGCGTTCAGTTGCTTCAGGAGTTCATTCACGGCGCCAACATAAGCAATCTGATACTTTGCCGTAAACTGAATAAGCCAATGCTCCCCGTCAGCAGAAGAAAGAATTTTTCCACAATAGAGGTCAATCGCATTTTTTAACAGTTCTACCCGGTTGATAACGGAAGAGGCTTTCGAGGCCAACTGGATAAGATCGTCAAATTGCTGATAGTCCGTCATAATATGAAGATCAGGGTTGAATTGATAACCGGAAGCGGTAGATACAATAAGCTCTTTTTCTGAAATAAGACCGAATGTTTGCCGGAGGCGATAAATCAGATTTCTCATATTCTTAGCAGGATTCGTTGAATCATCAGGCCAAAGAGCTTGCGCAATTTCCAGCGATGAGTGAGCTTTCTTACCTGAAATCAAAAGATAGGTTAGCAAGCGGCTGATTTTTGGAGATTTCAGATCGGCTTCTCGCAGGATGCCGTGGGAGGTGTAAATCTTCAGTTCGCCAAAGAGACTGACAAAAACATCATGGCTGCTCTCGATGTTTTCTGGAGAGAAAGCCATGTTCAGACCGTCATTCATCTTTTTGTCTTTGTAAGCAACGAGAAGAACATACGCCAACAGCCGCAGAATACTCGTTTCGGAAATGTACCGCTTGGGATTGCGTACCGCAAGTAGAGCGACAGGGCGCGGCTCCAGAGAAGCACCAAGGACAGATTGGATTCCCAGACGCTGATAGAGATTATACTCCGCAGGATAGGTGTTTTTTACTTCTTCTGCATCAGGAACAATCATCGGTTTCCCATGGCGCACGGCCTGTACCCATCGGTCAAGAAATTCAGCAGATTCAAACTCCTCCGTTAAGATGGTTGTTTTATCTTCAGAACTATCGTTATACCACCAGAATGGTGTCCAGATTTTCAAGTCCAAATCTACTTGGATAAGACCACACCAATCGGCATCGTAGAATTTGCACGCTGCCTTTAGAATCTGTCGGGCAACTTCTTCTGGCGAATGTTGGTCATAACATAGTTGAGATTCCAAAGCCTTCACAGTGTGTTCAATGTCAAGCGCACGCTGAATATCATCAAAATTGCGTTCTTCGTATTCCGATGTAGACTGCAACATGATAATGCCTCCAACAAAAAAGCACAGCATTCTAGCTTCATCCGCTCTATACGGTGAAGTCAAATGCTGTGCTGTATTTTATCATGCAACCGCAAGAGCTGAATGAAATTACTTTTTTACGATGGTTTTGATAAATGCAGCAAGTGCATTTATCTGCTCGGAATCGAATTGCTGGAGTTGATCGGTAAGAGCATTCATTCCATTGGAAGGTTCCTCACTGAAATTGAAAAATTCCTGTGGAGTTACGTTGAGGTACTCACATATATAAAAGAAGTTCGACATGGTAGGAAAGGTAGTTCCACATTCGATTGCACGAATATATCCGGGATTTTGCCCAATGGAAAGACTCATGTCTCTCGCAGATACTCCCTTTTTTGTGCGCAGCTCAGCAAGCCGCTTGGAAAACTGTTCTTCGTACATGAGCAACCACCATCCTTCTTTACTCTATTGTAGCCTAGCGAATAGTCAAAAATGAACGATTGAATCTACAATTTTTAATTGAAATAATCAACTACACGTGATAGAATATTTATCAAGCCGATTGGATACTTTGGAAGGGCTGGGGGGGAAAAATGATCGACTATAATGAAATAAGCTACACGGAAATTGAAGATTGTATCGAGGATGCAAAGAAAGGATTGCTTAGCCCATATTGGCAAGGATACGCAAAAAGAGAAGTTGATTCTTTGAGACTGACTGATGGCTCGTTGCCTGAGCGAGCTGAACAGTTATATAAAGAACTGAAAACAATCCTGCTTGAAGTTCATCAGAAAAAGGATGACTGAAAAATTTAGTGATCTTAGATCACATTCAAAAAACGCAAAAACGACGCATAACCGCTACTTTTGCGCGGCACCGGTGCTGTAGATGGAAAAAACGGCTGGTCGCACAATTACGCAGAGCGTGAGTAGGTTGAATTTTGTACAAAATGACGGAGTGATATCTCCTTTATATTGGGGACATTAAGTAAATTTTAAATAAATAACGATGGTGCGACGAGATGCGAAAATTGCTATTAACCGGAAATTTTGAAAAAGAAGGCTTGACAAGCGTAATTAAATGTGTTATTATTTCAATAGTTAATAATGGAGAATTGTATATTGACGAGGTATACCCTTTTGTGGTAGAATCCAGTTGTCTTCAGGACAAGTGGATTTATTGGTGTACAAGCTTGGGCCTGTAAGACAAAAAGTCTTGCAGGTCTTTTTTTGTTTCCTTTGACATCAATGCAATCGTTCCTCAGCAGAGCCGATTACCTGCGGAGGACGAAAGAGAACGGAGAGAATGCGATGATTCAGGTGTTATCCAAAAAGAAGAAAGACTTTCTGGCGTGCTGCACTTATGTGACGGAAGAGGAGTTTGAAGTTGCAGAAGATGGTCAGCCTACCCGCTGGCTGTGTTACAGCGATGCAGCCTTTGCTGGCTTTATCGTGACGGACCGCAGTGCGATGATGGACGAGTCGAAAACGACGGAGTATTACCAGCAGATGCAGGTTCTGGAGGAGTACGAGGATCTGGAAACGGCAAAAGGGTCGAAATACTATGACCTGTTTGCCCAGATGCAGGAAATTGCCGAGGAAAGCTGAGATTAGCCCGCAGAAGAACGCTTTATCGGACAGATAAAAGCGTAGAATCATGTCAGAAAATAAGCCGAAAACTGTGGGAAGCGAAAAGGGGTATTGCAAATGAGCATCTTCATTGATCTGGAAATGAACACCACGGATGTACGTCTGATACATAAGAAAGATCTCCGGAATGAGATCATTGAGATCGGCGCAGTGCGGATGGACGATGCGTTTCACCCGCTGGATCGGTTCCGCATTTTCGTGCGGCCCCAGTACAACGGTGTGATTGAACGGAAAATCTACAAGCTGACCGGCATCAGCAACGGCACTGTAAGCGATGCAGTCTCTCTGCCCGAAGCACTGGATGCCTTGGAGGTATGGTGCGGTTCGGACGGCTGCGAGATCTACGCATGGAGCACCAGTGACCTGACCCAGCTGCGCAAGGAATGCGGCTTTAAGGGCATCGACAGTGTTTTACTGGACGAGATGGTGCAATGGCACGATTTTCAGGAGGACTTCCGGCAGATGCTGGGAGAGAAAAACATCCTCTCCCTCAGCAACGCCATGCACCGGGCAGGGCTGGAGCCAGAGGGCAGCCTGCACGATGCTTCCTGGGATGCCTACAACAGTGCCCGTCTGATGGAGACTGCTTACTCCGAGGATTTTGCAGTCAATCTTGCCAATGCGCAGGATGCCTGCTATCAGGAAGCCCCGAAGATTCAGGGAGGACTTCCGTTGGATATGATGATGAAACTGGCCACTCTGCTCCAGCCGGAGCCGTGTGCGGCGGTCTGAGAAAGGAATCCGTAAGATGAAAATGAAACACCTGTGGGAAAAGAAGTTCAGAAAAATCAGAATCATGTATAAGGAGGACAGCTGGCAATATCGTGATGGTCGGGTGGGTGAAATTTTTGAGTGCGACACCCACATTGCAGATGCTGTCTACCTATTCAATATCAAAGGATACCCGACTGGAAACAGCTGTGAGGGGCATCCATATCAGTACATTCTACAGAATGAGGACGGCTGTGAAGCAACTCGGAAAAAGTATGCTCGAACCGTATTTTTTGATAGCGGCTATCTTCAGTTCGGAGCTGAGAATAAAAAGCTGATTCTCCAGAAGCTGCGGGAGAAAAGCGGCTACTTTACCGAGAACACCCATTCGGATTGGGCGTGTGTCAAGGCAAGCATTGACTGGACTGCCTGCCGCAGCGCAGAGACTGATGGAAAAAAATATAGCATTATGGACATAGAAATGATTTCCAAAATGTTCCGTACTGTCTATGAGGAAATGTGGCGCACACTGCTTGAAGTGGCACAGGAGCTACCCGATAAGGGGTCTTACTACAAGAGCGTGGAACTCTTGCCTGAAGGAGATGATACCAAGGTGGGCGACATCTATAAAACCGCCGATGGTTTTGAAATCGTAAGCTACGGGGATATGTGGTGCAACGCAGGAGCCGATGAAGCCGCTGACGATGAGAACAGCGAGGAAGTTTAAGTAGGAGGAATTGTTATGAACGCACAGAAGTATTTTGAGCAGCACGCCGAAGAACTCATTGCCCGTTATACCGGCAAGAACGTTGCACTGTTTTTCCGGGGCTTTGTCCCTGCCAATGTCCGCTGGCTGGCGCAGCGCGAGGATGCCATCCTGCCCGCCGACAAGGTGCTGAATGCGGACGGCACCGTGAGCATTGCGAAGATCGATGCGGCAAAGCGCAAGCTGGTGCAGAGCCTCATGATGCAGGATGGTGTGACGGTCGGCATCTATGAGGAGATGTTGGCGATCCTCCAGACCGTGCAGGAACCGGAATCCATGTTTGATGCGGAGTTCATCGTCATCGACAACAACGCTTTCCCAGCGTATGTGCCCAGCTGCATCCCGGCGGCCGACGCAGATGCACTGGCCGAGGCTTACGAAAGCGAAAAGAACGATCTTGCGCCGGAGGCAGAGGTTCTCAGCCGTTACTATGCCGGCGTCCGCATTCTGGATGAGCATTACTATCTGGCACTGTTCAACAAGCACAAGAGCGAAAACATCCGCTGCCTGCCCTTCTATCAGAAGCAGCAGACCGCTTTCACGGATGCGGAGGCAACGGTTGCCCATGATGTTTCCCCGATGGTGCTGGCCGATGACATCCTGAGCGGTCGGCTGGAAGGCAGCGTGGTCGTGTCGGTGGAGCGGGTACAGAATGCGGCAAACAATACTTACGATGTGCTCTCCTTCCTTGCTTCTCAGTGTGGTACGATATTTGCCCTGAACTGTGCAGAGAAGCAGGAGAAAATCGAGCCGGAAACCATCAACCGCTACCGTGCCATCCTCAAGCAGTATTGGGGCGTGAATGCAGATTTCCGGATGCTGGACTTCTACAAAGACCCTGCCGCTGGGACGGAGACAAAGCAGATCAGTCAGGGCGAGATCATCAGCACCATCGTTAGGCAGTGCGAGCTTGCCATGGGAGACTATCAGGACTACACCAATGTGTTCCTGACCGCTCCCACCGGCGCAGGCAAATCGGTGTTCTATCAGGTATCCGGTATCTATCTGGCGCAGGTACACAAGGCTGTCACTATCGTGGTCTCGCCGCTGATTGCTTTGATGCAGGATCAGGTCACCCAGCTGGAAGCCCGCGGCGTGCATTGCGCCACCTTCCTGAACTCCAATGTTTCCCACGAGGAGCGTGAGGAGCGCCTGAACGCCATCCATAACGGCGAAAAGTCCATCCTGTACCTTGCACCCGAAATGCTGCTGACCACTTCGCTGGAGACCCTGCTTGGGAATCGCCGCCTTGGTTTGTTCGTTGTGGACGAAGCCCATACCGTCACCAGCTGGGGCAAGGACTTCCGTGCGGATTACTGGTTCCTCGGCGATTATCTGGAGCGTCAGCGCCGCAATGGTCTACACTTCCCGGTCCTTTGCCTGACCGCTACTGCTGTGTATGGCGGGCAGGATGACGTGGTGCAGGATACCATCGACACCCTGAAGCTGAACAACCCAATCCTGTATCTGGGTCGTGTACGCCGTGACAACATCAACTTTGATATTCATCCGCTGGAAAAGACCGTTGAAGGGAGCCGGGACGAATTTAAGGTCGATCATGTTGCAAAGCAGATCGAAAAGTTTGTGACCGAAGGCCGCAAAACGCTGGTCTACTGCCCATTTACCTCTACAGTGGAGGAAATCTACAATGCCGTGTCCCCGCTGGTGAAGAATAAAGTTCGCCGTTACTATGGCCGTCTGAACCGTGTGGAGAAGAACGCTGCACAGGAGGCTTTCCGCACCGGGCAGGCCGTTGCGATGATCAGCACCAAAGCCTTCGGCATGGGCGTGGATGTGCCGGATATTGCACAGGTTTACCACTATGCGCCGACAGGCAATCTGGCCGATTATGTGCAGGAGATCGGACGCTGCGCCCGCGATAAAAATATGACTGGTGTAGCGACCGAAGAATATCTGTCGGGTGATCTTTCTCAGCTCAAGCGTCTGCATGGCATGGGCGAGCTGCGCCAGTATCAGCTGCGGGAGATCCTACACAAGCTCTACTGGATGTACAGCCAGAAAAAGCACCGCAATCTGCTGGTTTCCCCGGATGCGTTCGGCTATCTGTTTGATTCCGATGATGTGGAGAACCGCGTCAAGACCGGCCTGCTCCTGCTGGCAAAGGATCTGGAAAATGCTTACGGATTCCCGGTGCTGGTGGTACGCCCGAAAGCGATGTTCACGACCTGCTATGCCAACGTGCCGACGGAGATCGAGCAGGAGTTTCTGGAAAAGTACGGCGATTTCGTCAAGAACCTGTACGATGATACCATCACGGTGAGCCGCAGCTATACGCCGCGTGCATCAGATGTCATCACCCGCAACAGCGGCAGCATCTACGAGATCCGCATGGGCGATCTCTGGGAAAAGTATTTCTCCGATATGACCTTCGGGATGTTCAAGGTCAAATTCTTCAATGGGGATCTGTTCGCACAGGACGGAACCAACCGTATCTCCGTCCGTGTCAAGACTACTATCCGCTATGCACAGGATTTTGAGACGACCCGTGCAAAGCTGCGTCAGTACATGGAGGCCGTCGCTCGTGTGTTTGACGGCTACCGCAAGGCCAGCCACATGTTCACGGTGGAAGAATTCTGCCGCGATGCACAGGAGGCACTGGGAGGCGAAGTTCTGGGCCGTGACTTTGCTAAAGCATTGCTGGAGCTGTTTGTGATGGATGTGAAAATCGACCCTACGAAACGGGATAGCGACCGGATGAAGTTCATTCAGGCACGTCAGCAGGGCAGCAATAAGATTGGCATGAGCTACCGTGTAATGAACGGCAACTATTTCTCCTGCGCCAACTGGATGGATGAGCGCCTGGTCAACTGCGCCCCGAACCGGGAAGAAAATGAGTACCTCGGTTATCTGCCTGCGACCATCGGCGGCAAGCAGAACCCGGTAATGCGTCTGCTGGCCGTGCTGGAGATTTTCGGTCTGGCTAGTTACGAAGTGCGCGGCGGACAGAATCTGGAAATCTTCGTCCGTGTCAATGACCCGCAGAAGATCCGCAGCCTGTCGGAGGACCGCCGCTACAAGAACCAGCAATTGGCCGAGATCCACCGCCGTCATGAGGATGCAGAAGAAATGATGACTGCTTTCCTGACCAGCGATCTGACCACCAAACAGCGCTGGGACCTGATCGAGGACTACTTCCTTGGGCATGACGAGGTTGTGGCACAGGTGCTGGGACTGAACGAAGAAAATTGAAGGAGGTCGTTCAAATGAAATTCAATAAAGGTCTGTTTGATTTTATCGGCTACATGAGCTTTTTCAATCCCGTTGGTACGGGAGCTGCTGGGGACTCAAAGGCAAATCGGGAAGTACTGTTTGACGATGTTCAGGAATGTTCTTCCGCTGAGGAATTTGCAGAAAAACACGCAGATGAGTTTGATAGCGTGGAAGATGCAGAAGAGTTTTGGGAGGATAACTGAGAACTTCGCTGCTCCACGAACTTCGGAACATCTGAAACGATTTGCTGAGTTTTGCGAGATTTGTTTTGTGCAGAATGTCTATCAATTGAGGATAATTTAGCTACTTTATGAATTGACAAAGCTTCGTATAAACGATAGACTTAAATATAATTGTACATTATATAAGTGATGGTGTTTTATGAGCAGCAAAAAGAGACAGGATCAGTATACTGCCGGATTGGTATCAAAGCCCTTCTGGTTCTATGAGTATAAAGCCTATGTTAATGAACTTTTGAACGGTTCATCGGCAGACGAAATCAGGAGCAGTGCTTTTGAGAAGCACCTGTTTTCCGCAGCCAAGGAGTACCGTGTAAAGGAAATTCTTAATTGTGTTTCGCGTCGGGTGACACAGTTTGATCAGGATTGGCAGGAACTTTTCGGACAGCAATCTGTTATGGTGCAGAGAATGATGGTTCTGCTGTCTATTATGGCAGACGACAAACTTTTCTTCACCTTCATGTACAGAGTATACCGTGATAAGCTGATTGTTGGAGCTGAATCTTTGGAGTCGAGCGATGTGCTTGCGTTCTTTCGCTTGATGCAGAACGAGTCTGAGGAAATTGCTCAGTGGAAAGACACGACCATTCGCAAGCTGACACAGACCTACCGTAAACTGCTGAACGATGCAGGACTTCTTGCTGGCGACAAGATGGTGCCGCCTCTGCCCAGCTCTGCATTAAAGCAGTACCTGAAGGCACATGACATGAACGCCTATCTGATGGCAATCGCAGGAGCAGATGAATGAACACAGATCAAAAACTGAGCAAACTCGATGAATTTTTGCATGACATTTCCAGAGAGCCAAACGCAGGACTTGGCGGTGAAGCGGGGTACTATGTGTTCAGCTATGACCCAAAGGATGAGATGCGTGTCCGGCAGTGGACAAAGGATGAAATCAAACTTTTGCAGCAGGCACATCGCCCGGTCGTAGAATTTGATCTTTATAAAATCATGGCGGAACTGCTGATTGAAAAGCATCCCCTGCAAAAATACGAAGACCTAGAGATGCGGACTGGCAGCATGACACGCGTGGTGAATGCGGCGAACAGTGTTTTGCAGATCGGGCGGCCGATGGACCTTATGCTGGACTACATTGTGAAGCGCATCCCACAGGACAATGCTGTTATCCTGTTGACCGGTGTTGGAAAATGCTACCCACTTTTGCGTTCTCATAAAATTTTGAACGACTTGCATGACCGGCTTGCACAGGGAATTGTTCTGATGATGTTTCCGGGACGATACGAAGATGGCTACCTGTATTTGTTCGGCGATGTGAAGGATGGTAATAATTACCGTGCGAAGCCTATCTGATATGGATGTGTAGGAGGAACTGACATGAATATTGGTCAGATGTTTGCAAAATCGATCAACCGCGAAATCAAACCGGTGGTCAAGCCCGGTCAGGTTGATGATGCAACTGTTAAGCTGGAACTTCAGGAATATGTTGTGACACAGGAGCTTCAGAAACATTTTGCCGCATTCTTTTCAAATTACCGCCGAGGCATTGGCACAGATACTGACCGTATCGGTGTCTGGATTTCCGGCTTCTTTGGAAGTGGTAAATCTCACTTCCTGAAGATGCTGTCTTACCTGATCAGCGATAAAGAAGTTGCAGGCAAGCCTGCATTGGAATATTTCATTGAGGACGATAAGATTACGGACCCGAAGGTTCTGGCAGACATCCGCGCAGCAGAAAGCGTCAGCACGGACGTAATCCTGTTCGATATTGCCTCCAAGAGCCGTACCAGCAGTGCCGCTGCACGCGATGTGATCACCATGGTTTTTCTGCGGGCATTCAACGAAAAGCAGGGTTATTCCTATCAGTATCCCCGCATGGCAGATCTGGAGCGGAAGTTGGATGCAGAGGGAAAACTGCAAAAGTTCCGTGACCGTGTAGAAGAACTGGAAGGCACCAGCTGGGATGATGCTGTGGCTGGCATCGACCTTGCACAGGATTCGTTTGTGCAGGCACTGGTTGAGCAGGGTGTGATGAGTGAGGAGTCTGCCCGCAGCTGGTGTGACCGTGTGGGCGAAGAATACAGCATCAGCACGGAAGATTTTGCTAAGCTCGTCCGTAAACATATTGAAAGTAAGGGCAACGATCATCATGTGGTTTTCTGCGTGGATGAGGTTGGTCAGTACATCGGCGATGACTCCAATATGATGCTGGATCTTCAGACGCTGGAGCATGATCTGGCAGTTCAGTGCCATGGCAAAGCGTGGATTCTGGTCACCGCACAGGAAGCCATTGATAAAATTCAGGTCGTCAATAACGTAGACTTCTCCAAGATTCAGGGCCGCTTTGACACCCGGCTGTCCCTGTCGTCCAGCGATGTGGCGGAAGTTGTCAAGAAGCGTATCCTGAAAAAGAATGCAGAAGCGCAGGCTGAACTGGAAACGTTTTATCCCAGAAAGGCAGATGCCCTTGACACCCTGCTCAAGTTCTCTGGCGATATGCCCGAAATGAAACTGTACGAGAACGCAGCCGATTTTGCAGAGGTGTACCCCTTTGTTCCCTATCAGTTCAATCTGCTGGGTAAGGTGCTGGATGCTGTCCGTCTGTTCAGCAGTCCCGGCAAAAACAGCTCCTATGGCGAACGTTCCATGCTGAGTATGTATCTCAGCACCGCCAAGAGCCTTCAGGATCAGGAAGAAGGCGTCCTCGTTCCGTTCAACGCATTCTATCAGGGCCTGTCCGCATTGGTGGACCACGAAACTGCTATTGCCATTACCAACGCACAGCGTAACAATTCGCTGAACCCCGACCATGCAGAAACCTGCTTTGAGGTTGAGGTGCTCAAGGTTCTGTTCATGATCAAGAATGTGCGGGAGTTTGATAAGCCTACGGTGCAAAACATTGCTACCCTGATGGCATCACGGACGGATGAGGACCGCTATCAGCTGGAAAACCGGGTGGAAACGGCTCTGAAAAAGCTGGTTCAGGAGCAGTTGGTACAGAATCTGGGCGACAACTATGTCTTCCTGACCAATGAGGAGCAGGAGGTCAACAGAGAAATTGCGAGCCGTCGGCCGGAAGATTCCGAAATGAACCGCGAGCTTGCAACGCTGATCTTTGATGAAAACTACCGCGCGGACAAGTACCGTTATCCGTATCTGAATGGCCGCTATTCCTTCGGTTTCAATCGGAAAATTGATGGCTATGATGCCCTTTCTCGCCCGGACAACAGCATTACGGTCAAAATCATCACCTCCCGTGGCGATGATGCTGATGAATCCCGTCTGAAGATGCTGTCCTCCGGCGAAAGCGGCGACCACACCATTTTTGTGCAGTTGCATGACGATACCCGCCTGAACAACGAGCTGCGCATGATGCTGCAAATTCAGAACTATCTGCGCAGCGGCACCGCAGGTCGCATCACGAAGTATCGTGCTATCTGCGAGGCAAAGCAGGAAGAAGTGGAAGAACGCCGCCAGAATGTCAAGGTGTTCCTGAAGCAGGCACTGTCGGAAGCGGATATTTATGTGTACGGCTCCAAGCTGTCCGGTGGCTCCCGCGACTTTGAGACACGCTTGAATGATGCCCTGAAGCAGCAGGTGGAACGCCTGTTCAACCACCTGACGGACATTGACAAATCGGTTTCGGAGCAGGATATCGGCAAACTGTTTGCAGATGCCGGGCAGATGCGGCTTGGCGGTGACGGTACCGGCAACAGCCGTGCCTTGGACGATGTCCGTACCCGTATTGAGCGTAATTCTCTGTCGAGAACGGTGACAACCTCGCTGAAAACGCTGCTGGGCATCTTTACAAAGGAACCGTATGGTTTCCTGCCGGTGGATGTGGAGTGGCTGGTTGCACGCCTGTTTGCGGATGGTATCCTGACGCTGACCATGAACCATGAGCAGCTCAGCCTTTCCAGCCGGAATGCGCAAGAGTTCCAGCGTCTGTTTACCAGAGTGGAGTCGCAGGAGCGTTTGCTGTGCGACATCCGCAAGCACGCCACCGATAAACAGAAGCGCCTTGTTCGTGATATGATGCGCGACCTGTTTGAAAAGGGCGTTTCTTCGGATGACGATGAGCAGCTGATGGCGGATTTGAAAAAAGAGTGTACTGATCTGCGGGAAGAGCTGCGCAGACAGCAGGCAACTTACCGGGAGGAATCGTATCTCCCCGGCAAGAACACCGTGGATGCGGGCATTGCCCTGATGACCTCGCTGATCGACCCCACCACGACGGAATCCTTCTACACGGCACTGGAAAATGCACAGGAGGATTATCAGGACTTCAAGGAAACTTACGAATCCCTGCGGGACTTCTTCAACGCCGGGCAGATCAAGGTATTCCGTGAGGCACACGATGCTGTGGAACTCTACATGCGCAATCAAAGCCGCATTGATGACGGTGAAGTAAAGAACGCTGCGGAAGGAATGCGTAAGATTCTGAGCATGGCAGAGCCGTATGACAAGATTCGGAATCTGGCGGTTTTGCATACGACATTTCAGGAAAAATACCGTGAGCTGTTGGATCGTAAATCCGAGCCGGTAAAAGACTATGTGGCGGACTGCTATGGACGTGTTCTTCAGCATCTGAATACGCTTCGCTGCAAGGAGCACTACTGGTCCTCTGTAATCGCAGAGCGGGACGATGCGCTGGAAAAGATTTGCAGCACCAATAATCTGGGCGATCTCGAATTGGCAAAACTGGATGCGAATCGGACAAAAATCAACTGGATCAACACCATCGACCAGTACGAGGCTGCACACCAGCCTGTGGTGCAGACCCCGGCGGCAAAGGTGTCGGGCGGTGCTCCTGCAAAGGCTGCGCCTGCTGCCCCGGTGCGCCGTCGTGTCACCATCAGCATTCAGGAAGTGACGGATGAATCGTGGCAGATCAACAACGCCGCAGAACTGGACGCATACATTGAAAAGCTGCGCCATGCCCTGAAGCAGAAGCTGGACAATGGCGATACCCTGAACGTGGATATCTGGTAAACGAAAAGAGGAACACTATGGAAAAGGCACCCATCAAGAAGTTTGCGGTGGAAGCACGCCGCAAGCTGATCGCAGATGTGACGTTCCAGCTGGAGCGGTACGGCATCACCGAAAAAGGCATCGTGGAGCCGCAGACCAGCACGGACAAGGAGCTGGTGTTTGACCTTGGCAATGGCAACGTCCAGACCATCCGGGGCGTGCGGGCCGTGAACCAGTACAAGAACCTTGCTGCCCATGTGCGCGGCTTCTATACCGCCGATGAGCCGAAAAAGGAGCTGGAACAGTTCATCGAGGAGATCGCCTATACATGGTTCAACCGTCTGATCGCCATCCGCTTTATGGAGGTCAACCGCTATCTCCCGGTGCGGGTGCTTTCCAGCGAGATCACCGGGCAGAAGCTGCCCGATCTGGTCAAGGCACCTTTCTCCGGCGATCTGGAGTTTACCGAGGACGAAAAACAGCGCATCTTCGACTTGCAGGATGCCAACAAGGAAGATGACCTGTTCCGTTTCCTGTTCTTCAAGCAGTGCAACGACCTGAGCCGCATCCTGCCCCGGCTGTTTGAGGATCTGGACGGCAGCAACAGCTTTTCCGAGCTGCTGATCGTACTCAGCTTCAACGACCCCAACGGCGTGGTCTACCGTCTGGTCAACGAAGTGGACGAGCGCTGGTTTGACATTCACGCCACCGATGAGGACGGCAAGCCGCTGGGTCAGGTGCAGATCATGGGCTGGATGTACCAGTATTACAATGCGGACCTTAAAGATCAGGTGTTCAAAGACCTGAAAAAGAATATCAAGATCAGCAAGCAGAACATCCCGGCAGCGACCCAGCTGTTTACCCCGGACTGGATCGTGCGCTACATGGTGGAAAACAGCCTTGGCCGTCTGTGGGCCGAGGGGCACCCGGACTTCGACAAGTCCGACTGGAAGTATTATCTGGACGAGGCCCCGCAGGAGCCGCAGGTGGAGCAGCAGCTGAAGGACATCCGTGCCCAGTACGCCAAAATGGAGCCGGAACAGCTCAAGGTCATCGACCCCTGCCTGGGCAGCGGCCCTATCCTGTGCTACCTGTTTGCTGTGCTGATGCCGATCTATCTGGCCAACGGCTACTCCAAGCGGGAGGCTGTGCGCTCTATTCTGGAAAACAACCTCTTTGGTCTGGACATCGACAAGCGTGCGGCACAGTTTGCCTATTTCTCCGTGATGATGAAGGCACGGGAGTATGACAGCGGCTTCTTCGGCCGCAAAAACATCCCCCAACCCAGAGTGTATGATATTCAGGAATCCAACTGGATGGGCGGTGCCTACAAGCATGAGATGGGCAATTTCCTCAACTCGCAGGCACACCGGGACACCCTCAACTACCTGCTGGACACCTTTATTGATGCCAAGGAGTACGGTTCCATTCTCCAGATCAAGCCGCTGGATTATGAGGGACTGAAAGAGGCGTGGGAGCTGACCGCTTCCCAGACGGCTCACGATATAAATATGTGCCTGTGGTATGATGCCGTCAAGGACTCCGTGGAGCAGCTCATCGAGCAGGCTATCCTGCTGTCCCAGAAGTATGACGCAGTTGTGACCAATCCGCCGTATATGGGAGCTTCTGGCATGGGCGCAAAGCTGGCTGATTTTGTTAAGAAAAATTACCCGGATAGCAAGAGCGATCTGTTTGCGGTCTTTATTGAAGTCTGCTCCCGTATGGCGGGAGAAAACTGCTATCAGGCTATGATTACACAGCACGCATGGATGTTCTTGTCCAGTTATGAGAAACTGCGGGAAAAGATGATGCTGACCGAAACTGTCAATATGGCACATCTTGGAGCGAGAGCTTTTGAGGAAATCGGCGGCGAAGTGGTGCAGACCACTTCCTTTGTACGGTGTCGAACGTATATTGATAGTTATAAAGGCGTATACTGTCGCCTAATTGAACCGACTTCGCAAAAAGGCAAAGAAGATATGTTCCTTGCTGGGGAAAATCAATATTTTGCCAATCAAGATGATTTTGAAAAAATTCCGGGAGGTCCGGTAGCATATTGGGCAGGAGAAAAGATTCTGAAAGCATTTGGTTCAGGAATTCCACTTGAAACATTAGCGCATCCCAAAAAAGGGCTTGCGACAACAGATAACAACAGGTTTTTGCGCCTGTGGCCAGAAATTGAATTTTCGAAATTTGGAATTGCCTGTAAAGACAAAGTAACAGCAGAAAAGACAAATAAGAAATGGTTTCCGCTTAATAAGGGCGGAGAGTACAGACGTTGGTACGGAAATAAAGACTATGTTGTAAATTGGGAACATGATGGTGCTGAAATGAAAGCGGCTGTTATAAAAAGATATAACGGTGGCTCTTATAGCAAAGAAATACGAAGTGAGGATAAGTATTTTAGAGACTCTATAACATGGAGTGCATTAACGACGGGATCACCAAGCTTTAGGTTTTCTGATTATGGAGCTTTATTTGATTCGGCGGGATCGTCGATGTTCCCTTCCGAAAAGCAACTTCCATTTGTTATTGCGCTCTTAAACACTAAGGTTTCTGATTATATTCTTAAAATGATAAATCCTACTATGAATTATGGTGCAGGAACGATTGCTGCGATTCCGGTTGTTGAAAATACGCAAAGCTCGGTTGTTGAACAAAAATCAAACGAGTGCATTGAGTGCGCAAAAGAAGATTGGGATGCTTTTGAAACCTCTTGGGATTTTAAGAAGCACCCGCTGGTGTGATACCTACCCCTCAGTCTCGTCACTTCGTTCCTCGCCAGCTCCCCTTTCAGGGGAGCCTTGGCGTGGCGGAAAGAGATGAACCTGTTAGTGTGAGGAGAAAGGTTGATTATATGATGTCTCCGAACGAGATATATAATACATATGATTATCAGGGGAAACTTAAGAAACCCGAAAAATTATATCACTATACCTCATTAGATGTCCTCCAGACGATTCTTGAAAAAAAGCAACTTCGCTTTACAAATCGTGCATATCTTAATGATAAAAGCGAGGGACATTATGTCTTATCGCTCTGTGAGGAAAAGATTGACGATCTTTGGCCGATGGAAGAAGGCAAAGAAACCTTTAAGAAAGCACTGGAATCTGCGCAAAAAGAATTGAAAGAAGCCGCAGAAAAACCGGTTTATGAAAAAAATACTAGAAACTTTCAAATTTATCAAGTGTCGTTCTCTTATGAACGAGATAGCTTGATTATGTGGAATTACTATGCCGCGGGTGGAGGATGTTCCATTCAGTTCTCTAAAGAATATATGGAGAATTTGAAAAATGAATTAAATGGTTCTGGATTGACTGCTTTGTTTGGATATGTTATTTATGACGTAGAAAAGCAGGTTGAAATCCTAAAAGGGATATTTGAGGCTTTTTTACAAGTGTATTCTGATAATACATCTAGTAGCCTTAAATATGCCTTATGGGAATCTTGTTTGATTCGCAGCATTTTGAAAATAGGTGCGCTTTTTAAGCATCCGGGCTTTCGAGATGAACGCGAATGCAGAATGGTATTTGATGTGTATCAAGAGGGGAAAACAAAGGAATTTCCAGCACTGATTCCTCCGAAAGGTCAAGAACCGTATAAATCTAAAATCCGCATCAGTAATGGCGTTCTAGTTCCTTATGTGGATTTTGACTTTGATATAAAATATCTCCAGAGCATAACGGTTTCACCGACCTCTAATTTTGAAAAGGTCAAGCAGGGGTTGAAGATTGTGTTATGCGAGCAAGGGATTACAGACCTCCCCATTAACTATTCTGAAATTCCATTGCGATTCTAATTGAGAAAAACATAGGAGGAATTGGTGGTGATTAGGTCAAAATATGAACTTGAGGCAATGGCACGCCGGACACTTGGAAAATTTTTTGACTATCCAATCGAAACCTTAAAATGCGCAGATAAGCCTGATTTGCAGGATGAAGTTCACTCGTATGGAATTGAAGTGGTTCAAGACTGCTATCAAAATGAGAAAAAGGCTGAAAGTATTTTTAATGAGGTATGGAATGTTCCGTATTCGGATATTGCAACGAAAAAGTTGGCCAAATTTGAAGAAGCAGGTGGAAAACTAAAAGTTGAGGACAATAAAATTGTAGGCGGCCTTTTAGGAAAATCAGATAATGATCCAAATCATTTGATAGGGGTTATTAGAGATAAAATTAAAAAGCTCAATGGTGGTGGATATGCAAAATTTGACACATACGGGCTTTATGTTTATGTTAGCACAACATATTTGTGGGATTCTTACGTACAAAGTGTGATTGACGAGGTATCGCAGATTGAATCAAAGTTAAAGTATAAAACGATATACTTGGATATTGGATTTGAGATGTGTATCTGTGATATGGATAGCAAGACTTATGAGAGAAAGGCTATTGACCGGAAACGAACTGAGCAATAAAGGACGTTAAAGAAAAATAACAGTAGTTTCATTTCTTGGATATAGGAGAAGCTATGGCAGATGTAATTTCATTTACTAACGCTCAAATCACACAGCTTAGTCACCTGTTTGGCGATGAGATAATGACTGGCAGTGAAATAAGTCGTGTATTGACTCGTGTTGGAATTCAGGATAATAGTGGTGCTTCAACAAAATGGCGTCGGTTAGAATATGTGTTTACGGAACGCCAGAACTGTGATAGAGCAGGAAATGCGATCTTGCGGTTTATTCAGGAAGTGTTGGCTCCAGTGAACTATGTCCAGAACCAAGATACCTTTGAAGACCGGCGCTCAAGGCTGAATGGGATACTCTCGTTTAGTGGAATACAGTACAGAGCGGATGGACAGTTTGAAAGAATAACGGTGGCTAAGACTATTGATGATGCTCAGAAAAGAGTACAGAGCATCCTGCCAAAACTGCGCCAGCGTGGTGTGCATGGACGGGTGCTCCAATATTGCACCGAAGAATTGCTGAAGGAAAACTACTTCCATGCAGTATTTGAAGCAACGAAAAGTCTGGCGGATCGGGTTCGGCAGATGACAAACCTTGAAGGGGATGGAACAACTTTATATGACAAAGCGTTTTCAACTTCCATGCCATATCTTGTATTGAATAAACTTCAGACAGAGAGCGAAAGAAGCCAGCAAGTAGGATTTTGCTTAATGCTAAAAGGGATAAACAGCATGGTCAGAAATGTGACTGCACATACACCTAAAATAAAATGGATCATCGAAGAAGACGAAGCAATCGATATTTTGACGACGATATCCTTTTTACACAAGAACTTAGATAACTGCCAAGTGGTGCGGATGGAGCAGTAGTTTTATAGGGAGAACATACACTCAAATTACAAGCGCTAATTTAAGACGAAGGAGAACTGCCATGCCATATTTAGATAGTGTTGAAGAACTTCTGGAAGCGAAGGAAGGCGAACACGTCCAGTTCAAAGAAGCCAAGAATCGGTTTGACTTTGGAGAAGCGGCAAGGTGCTGCTGCGCTCTGGCGAATGATGGCGGTGGCAAGCTGGTGTTTGGCATCACAGACAAACGGCCGCGTCAGGTAGTAGGCAGTCGTGCTTTTGAACAGCCGGAACGCACTCGTATGGGGCTGATCGACAAGCTGAAAATCAATGTTGACTTTCAGCTGTATGACTATGAGGGAAAGCGGGTACTGGTTTTTGATGTGAAAAGCCGCCCGATCGGGATGCCGGTACTGTATGAAGGCGTTGCGTGGATTTATGACGGCGATACGCTGTGTCCAATGCCGGAAGATATGCGCCGCCGCATCTATGATGAGATTGGAACAGACTTCTCCGGCAAAATTTGTGAGGGCGCGACCTTTGACGATCTGGATGAGACTGCGATTGAAAATTTCCGTTCCAACTGGATCGAAAAAAGCGGCAATAAACAGCTTGCAACACGGTCAAGGCATCAGATTCTCATTGATTGTGGTGCCATCACGGATAGTGGCGTGACCTATGCAGCTCTGATTTTGTTCGGCAAAAATGAAGCGCTTACTCGTTTTTTACCGCAGGCTGAAATTGTTTTTGAATATCGTTCTTCCGAAGCATCTGGCCCTGCAAACCAGCGGGAAGAATTCCGGGTGGGCTTCTTTGCGTGCTATGACCGCATCTGGGAGCTGGTCAATTTGCGGAACGACAAACAGCATTATCAGGAAGGTTTTTTCGTGTTTGACATCTTTACGTTCAATGAGCGCGTCGTGCGAGAGGCCATTCTGAATGCGGTCAGCCACAGAAATTACCAGTTTGGCGGCAGCATCTTTGTGCGCCAATATCGGGACAGACTTGTAGTTGAAAGCCCCGGCGGCCTGCCCTTTGGCATTACGCTGGACAATATACTGGATCGTCAGTTGCCACGCAATCGCCGTATTGCAGAGATTCTTTCCCTATGCGGCATGGTCGAACGTTCCGGGCAGGGCATGAATCTGATGTTCGAGCTAAGCGTACAGGAGGCAAAGCCGCTCCCAGACTTTACTGGTACGGATGAGTTCTTTGTCAGCGTTACGCTGAATGGGCTAATCATTGACAAGGCGATGCTTTCGGTGATCAATCGCATCAGTGAAAGAAGTACAGAGCTGCTGTCCACGGAAGACTTCTTGGCCATTGATGCGCTTTACCACGATCGTCCGCTCAATGGAAAAATGCAGGCGCGGCTGCCCCGGCTGGTCGAAATGGGTATTGTGGAGCATATCGGCCGAAAGAAATATGTCCTTGCAAGAAGCCTGTATGCGGCAACAGGAAAGACCGGCGTGCATACAAGACACGTTGGTCTGGACAAAGATACCAATAAGGCGCTGCTGCTGAAACATATCCGGCAGAATAACGATGTTGGAACTCCGTTCAAAGAGTTGCAGCAAGTTTTGCCGGGTCTTACTCGTGGACAGATACAAAGGCTGATGCAAGAATTGAAAGATAGCCATCAGGTGTATCCTCAAGGAAAAACAAGCGCGGCACGTTGGTTTGCCAATGTTTGATGCAGAGGGCATTTGGATGCATGTTTAGAACCAACTTGCATCAAACTTGCTGCAAACTTGCATCAAACTTGCCGCAAAATTAAAACGGACTTGCAACCTGCCGGGTAGTAGTTGCTGCTAGACAGAGAAGGAATAATAAAATGGGAAAACTGATAAGCGATAAATTTGCCGCATGGCAGGAAGAATGTGAGCAGCGTTTCCAGCAGCTCAAGGCCAACGAGGAAGAACTGAACCGCATCTTTATTGATATTTACGGTTTGCAGGATGAGTTGACCCCGGAAGTGGAAGACAAGGATGTGACCGTGCGTCGCGCCGACCTGACCTGCGAGATCAAGAGCCTGCTTTCCTATGCAGTGGGGTGCCTGTTCGGGCGGTACTCGCTGGATGTGGATGGGCTGGTGTATGCCGGCGGCGAATGGGATGACAGCAAATATGTAACCCTCAAGCCGGTAACAGACAATGTGCTGCCGTTGTGCGATGAGGAATACTTTGGCGAAAACGACCTTGTGAACCGCATCGTGGAGTTTGTCCGGGTGGTGTACGGTGCCGATACGCTGGAAGAAAACCTTGCGTTCATTGCAAAGGCGCTAGGCAACAAGGGCAACACCAGCCGCGAGATCATCCGCAACTACTTTTTGAAGGATTTCTTTGCGGACCACTGCAAAATCTACCAGAAGCGGCCCATCTACTGGATGTTCGACAGCGGCAAGAAAAACGGCTTCAAGGCGCTGGTTTACCTCCACCGCTGGGATGCCGATACCACCGGCCGCGTCTACAACAACTATCTCAGCCCCCTGCTGCGCACCTACGCACAGCAGATCGTGCAGGAGAACAATGTCATTTCCAGCAGCAACGATGCCCGCACGGTGTCCACGGCGCAGAAGCGTCTGGACAAGCTGAAGCTCCAGCAGGAGGAGTGCGAGAAGTACGAGAAAAATATCGCCCACCTTGCCGCCCTGCGCATCACGCTGGATCTGGATGACGGCGTAAAAGTGAACTACGTCAAGGCGCAGACCGCTGCAGATGGCAAAAATCTGAACGTACTTGCGCCGATTAAATAATGTGAAACCAATACACCGGGGTGTTGCAACACCGCTCCGGTGTATTGGTGTTTCTACGATATTGTAAAGGAAAGATGAAAACCCATGGCTAAAACGACACTGCGCCAGATCGAAGAACGTCTCCGGGGAATGTTTACACCGGGAGAGCAGCGCAAACTGGTATTCTGGTACGATGAATCGGCCAGCTTTGAGAACGAAGTGAATCAGCTCGACCTCCCCGGTGTGACGGTATACCGCATGGAGCCCCGCACCCAGTTTGCCACCAAGTGGATGCTGGAGATCGACCACCCGGACGAGAGCTTTCTGATCTATGCGCCCTTTGCAAAGCCCCCACTGGAGGAAAACCATCTTGCGGATATGCTGTGCTACTCGCAGGAATACTCCACCGACAAGGCGACCATGATCGCACAGGACTTTGATCTGGATGAAAGAACCCGGCTCTTTGTGCAGGAACATATCAACTTCTTTGCAGCGCAGGATCGCACGAAACGGTTCTACGATCTGGGTACGCCTGCCTATACGGAAGAAACCTTTGCGCTGGCCATGATGGCGGTGCTGTGCAAGTGCCCGCCCAAGCCGGAGGAACTGGTACGCCATGTTCTGCGCGGTGCGCTGGATGCCGGGAACGAATCCTTGCAGCTTTTTGAGAAATTCGGGCTAGCAACGGATTTCTGGTTGGTCTGCAAACGGCTGTTTGGCTACAATCCGGCCGGGAAGAACCTGAAAGATCTGGTCACCTGCCTATTTGCCACCTATGCTGCCCACGCAATGGACATTGATGCCCCGGATGAATGGCTGGATCGCAGCCTGCCGCAGGAGGGCGAGGTTCTGAATTTCCTTGACAGCATGATGAACTATCTGCCAGATCAGCCGTATTTTGAGCGGTTCTCAGCAACGGCTGCGCAGGAGCTGAACGTCATGCAGGTTCTGGGGCAGTTGCAGCACACGAATCCCGACTTATTGCTGGACTGTACGGTGTTCGCTGCGGCAGAGACACAGATCAGCAGCTGGATCATGAACCGCCTGATGGAAGAAAACACATCGGCAACCCTGAAGGGGTACAGCATCCGGCAGATCTGCGAGGAGCGCAGCAAGACCTACTTTGGCGCAAAGGATGCCCAGAAAGAGCTGTATTGCCTGCTGGCCAATGCCTGCACCGTTCTGGAGGCAGCACATTTTGTCCCGGCAGACGGCGTTGATGCACTGGCTATGCAATATAAGGACAGTGCGTGGCAGGTAGACACCGCTTATCGGAAGTTCTACCTGAGCTATGGAAAAGTCCTCCGTACACAGGAGATTGAAAAGCTGCAAGCTCTTGTGGAAAAAGTGTACACCAGTTGCTTCCTCGATCCGCTGGCTGTGCGCTGGTGCCAGAGTCTGTCCCATGACCTGACCACCTTCCAGACGGAGCGGCAGACCCATTTTTACAGCAAGAATGTAAGCGGCACACGGGAGCGCGTGGTGGTGTTTATTTCGGATGCCATGCGGTACGAAGTGGCGCAGCAGCTTTTTGAAACGCTGGTGATGGATGCAAAATGCACGGCAAAGCTGACCCCGGCTGTCAGCACGGTGCCCTCCTATACACAGCTCGGCATGGCTGCGCTGCTGCCCCATGTCAGTCTGGAGCTTCAGCCCGACAGCACTGTGACCATCCTCGGAAAGAAAACGGTAGGTACCGCTGCACGGGAGAGCATCCTGCAGGCGACAGAAAAAAACAGCAGCTGCATCCAGTTCGACCAGATGCAGAATATGCGCCGCGACGAGTTGCGCAGCTACTTCTCAGGCAAGACGCTGGTGTATGTTTACCACAACCAGATCGATGCCCGCGGCGATGAGGCCCGCACGGAAAACGAAGTGTTTTCTGCCTGCGAGGAGGCTGTGGAAGAACTGTACAAGGAAATCCGCCGCCTGACCGACAATGCGAACATCCGGCACTTTATCGTAACGGCAGACCATGGTTTCCTGTATAAACATGATCCGATCATGGAGAGCGATAAGGTCATCAATCTGCCACAGGCAGAAATCAAAAACAAGCGTTTTATGATTTCTGATGATACGCAGCCGGTGGCCGGAGCCGTGGGCTACCGCTTGGGGGATGTGCTGGATACAGCGGATAACCGCACGGTATACACCCCGCTGGGCAGTTCTATTTTCAAGTGTGCTGGCGGCGGGCAGAACTATGTGCATGGCGGTGCCTCTGTGCAGGAGATGCTGGTGCCGGTGCTGGACGTCCGCACGCAGGCCGGGCATGTTGAGACCCAGAAAGCCACCGTTTCGCTTCTGCCAACCCCTGAAACGCTGATGGATGGAAAAATCACGTTGAAGTTCCTACAGACAGAACTTGTGACGGATACTGTTCTCCCGGCGGTGTATGAGGTCTTTGTCGTCAACGCAATGGACAATCAGGTGTCCACCAAGCGGACGATCCGAGCAGACAAGACTGTGGGCTGCGCAGATGAAGAACGCCGCACAGAGGTCACGCTGACTTTGAAGAAGCTCCCGTATTCTCGTGAAAATGACTACTATTTCCTGCTGACGGACAAGGATACAGGTGCTGTTATGGAAAAAAGATCTGTAAAAATTGATATTGCTGGGGCCAAAAAGGAGGAATAAAAATGAATATTGCTGAAGTTGTGGCAAAAATGAACGTTTACCTTCTGAATGCGGCGGATGTATGTCGCAAATGGTTAGAGCCACGTCTAAAGAGCCTTGAACCAAACGATTGGTGGAGTATGATCGTTCTCCCCAGCTTATCAGAACTTCAGCAACAGAAAGTGAATGAAAGAGGCATTTCGACGCTGCAAGGACTGGATTTACAGGCTGTTTTGACTGTGGCAAGAAAGAATATCTATTCATTCCGTAATATCGAATTCTACACGGATTATTATGGAATGAAGGATAGCATCCGAGCTATGTTTGAAGTACGGAATGACTGGGCGCATCCTACTCCAGAAGAAGTAACTTTGACTATGACGAAAACCGATTTGTCAAGGTACATTGATTTTATGGAGCGATTTGGCGGTGATCGTGTAGAAATAAACGAAGCTAAGGAATTCAGGGCCTCGGTAGAAATGCCAAACTATGGAAATCCCATTCGGATTCAGGAACCGTCTCCTTGCCCGGCTGACCGGCCTGCTGCTGCGGTCGCAAAACCTGCTCCTGCAGCCAAAGTGCTGGCAAACCCGTTTGAGCTTGGAGTGATCGTCAAGAAAAAGAGTGATCCGAGTCAAATTGGGCCAATCGTTGGCATCCAGGGCAGTGGCGAAAACACAGAATATCAGGTTTGGATTGGGAATTCACGAGAAACGCTTTATGCGGATCAAATTCTTCTTGCGGATGCTTCTCCAGAGCGCTGCAATGTCACCATCGATGAATTGAAGATTCTCCTGACTGCTCAGCAGCTCTGCAGCCCCACCAACGACCAGCTGTACTCCCTGAACGCAGCCCGTGTGGATTTTGTTCCCTATCAGTTCCGCCCGGCCCTGAAGATGATCCATGCGGAACGTCCGCGAATTCTTGTTGCAGACAGCGTCGGTGTTGGTAAAACCATTGAAGCCGGCCTAATCCTCCGTGAATTGCAGGCGCGCAACGATGATTTCGAGTCGGTACTGATCATCTGCCCCAAGCCGCTGGTTGCCGAACACAAGTGGCGCTCTGAGATGAAGCGCTTTGATGAAAACTTTACGGAGCTGGATGGTGCTTTGCTTCGGGAGGCGATCAACGAGTGCGACAAAGATGGAGAATGGCCAGTTGCTCTGCGGAAAACGATCCTGCCGTATTCACTGATGACCAAGGAGTTGCTTACGGGCAAAGGCCGCCAGAAAGGTCTGCTTGATCTGGAAGAACCGGTTCATTTTGACCTGGTGATCATTGATGAGGCTCACCACATTCGCCACTCGAATACAGGTGCTTACCGGGTTGCACGTTATTTTACAGACAATGCAGATGCCGTTGTTATGCTGACAGCAACACCGGTTCAGACAGACGATGATGACCTGTATACCTTGCTGAACACTCTCCGCCCGGATGTGATCTTGGACAAAAAGACCTTCAAGGAAATGCAGGAGCCGAATGCAGAGATCAATGCGGCAGCAAGATTGATTCGCCATCAGGCAGAAAACTGGCGTTCGGAGGCTGCAGAGCACCTTGCCTGTGCCGCACAGACCAGCTGGGGACATAGTGTCATCGAAGATAACCCGACCTATAAAAATGTCATGGCAACGCTCAAGAGTGCGCAGCCGATTGATCGAACAACGCGTGTGGGCCTTCTTCAGGATGTCGAAGGACTGCACAGCTTCTCCGGCATGATCAACCGCACCCGCCGTCAGGACATTCAGAACGATTTCTGTGTGCGCCGCCCTCAGAGCGTTTCTGTCCATTTTACCCCGGAGCAAAAAGAACTTTATGAAGCACTGATGGATTTTGAAAGTCATGCGCTCAGCTATCTGCACAACAATGTGCCGCTGGAGTTTATGATGAGCACGCTCATGCGGCAGGCTTCCAGCTGCATTTTTGGTCTCGCGCCGTTGCTGAAGGGCATGGTCACACGCCGTCTCGGCGATATTCTTTCGGATTATTGTGATGAAGACGGCGCTCTCACGGTCAATGAACTTGAAAATCTGAGCATGGGTTCACTGGAAGCCGAATTCCGCGCAATGGCAAACCATGTGATCGAGCTCTCGGAGAATCTGCCTCAGACTGATGAAAAGCTGGAGCGTTTGTTGGAAGTCATAGAAACCAAGAGCCACCAGCAGAACAACAAGATCATCCTGTTCAGCTCATTCCGTCATACGCTTCGCTATATAGAGCAGCATCTTGCAGAAAAAGGATACCGTGTGGCGCAGGTGAACGGCAGTGTGAAAGACGAAGAACGTCTGGCACTCCGCCAACGTTTTGAACTTCCGGTGGACAATGCCAATGCGCTGGACATCCTTTTGTTCACAGAGGTCGGCTGTGAAGGTCTGGACTATCAGTTCTGTGATTTTATGATCAATTATGATCTTCCGTGGAACCCGATGGCAATCGAACAGCGAATCGGTCGTATCGATCGTCGCGGACAAAAGAGCGATACCGTTATCATCTGTAATCTTGTAACAGAAGACACGATCGATGCAAAGATTTATCACCGTTGCCTGGAGCGCATTGGTGTGTTTGAAAGCTCGATTGGCGAGTGTGCTGGCATTCTTGGCGATATGACTCAGAAAATCAATGAGGCAGTATTCGATTCCTCTCTTACTCAGCAGGAAAAAGAGGAGAAGATTGAAAAAATCGCCGACAATGAGGTTTCCAGAGCGAACGAAATGAAACGACTGGAGGACGAAAGCAAACAGCTGTTTGGCATTGACATCTCCGGCTATGTGTTGGACAGAAAGGTTATGGATGCCGAAAATCCGTGGATCGGAGAGCGATACATCCAGGCACTTGTGACAGAATACCTCTATCGCATTCTGGGTGAAAAGAAAAACTATATTCAGGGTGAAGGAGCCCATAAAGTTTTGACCCTGAGTGGTGAAAATCGTGCAACTCTGAAAACAAAGCTGCGCAACTCCCGGATGAAGAAATCGGCGATGTACAATCAGTGGATGGATTATCTGAAAGGCTCTGATACGCGCATCTCTGTGACTTTCAACCAGGAAGAAGCAGCACGGGACCGGAATGCGATCTTCTTTACGGCGGTTCATCCGCTTGTAAAAATGGCAGCCGCTGAACTTCATAAAAAGCAAGAGGTTTATATCAAGCTCATTGTGGATGCCAGTGACTATCCTGTTCCCTGCGGAGACTATCCGTTCCTGATCGTAGAGAGAACAATCGTTGGAATGCGGAAAGAGGTTCGTATCGTTCCGATTTCGGAAATCAATCTGTCTGCGTCGGATTTCTGTGACTTGCTGGAAGCAGCGGATTATAAGGAGATTCCTGATGATTGCACGGATAAACAGTGGGAAAAGCTGTCCCAGCTGAAACGGGAACAGCAACAGCAGGCTCTTGCGCAGCTGACGATCGATGTAAAAGAGAAATGCGATTATCGCCGTGCAGCTGTTCTGAAAAGCTATCAGTTCCGCAAAGAAGATCTGTTGACCCGCATTGAGGCTGTGGACGACGAGAGCATCAAGCGGATGTATACGAGTCAGCTCAACAGCCTCGAAACTGAGAAGAATTCTTCTTTGAACGATTTGGAAAATATCCAGAATTGCGCAGCGGTCGAAGAAAACGTCATTGTTAGGGGAATCATTACGGTTTGTGATTAAATTAAGGATGGCTTATGGGAGATTTATATTCTGAGATCCGGGAACGCAGCAAACAGGATTATGGTCAGAAATTTGAAGAATGGGCACCCCGCATTCTGGTAGACCAGTACAGTGACCGAACACACTTTATCTTTGAGTTGATTCAGAATGCAGAGGATGCTGGGGCAACCTATGTGGCATTTTCCCTTTACCAGGACCGTCTGATTCTGTGTCATAACGGAAAACTGTTTACAGAAGCAGATATCCAGGGTATCTGCGGCATTCGTTCTACGAAAGATGAGCCGGAGTCCGGGAAAATCGGACGATTTGGCATTGGATTCAAGTCTGTCTATGCCTATACGAAAACGCCGCGGATCTATTCTGGCCAGTATTCTTTCCGGATCTGCAATCTGATCCTTCCTTATGCGGAAGAAAATGAGGCGACCGGGGACGATACGATTCTGATTCTCCCATTTGATGGAGAAGTCAATTCCGAAACAGCTTATAATGAGATCGGAGATGCGCTAAAAAAGTATCTTTCTGCGGATGTTTTGTTTGCTCTTTGCAATGTCAGAAATATAAGCTGCAAAATTTATCCGGATGAAAGCGAATGGTCCGTCAGCAAAGAATCCGTTCCAGTGGACAATGGCGTGGATAAAGTCCTGCTGACGCAGAAGCCAACAAATTCCGCAAGAAAACTTCTGGTGTTTCGTACACAAGATAAGCAGCCAATTTTGATTGGATATGAACTCGAAACGGATGACCACGGAAAAGATAGGATTATCCCGACAGAACAGCACTATCTTTATGTTTTCTTCCAGACAGCAGTAGAAACGCATCAGACATTTTACATTCATGTTCCGTTCTCAACGACACCTGCGCGAGACAATGTCAGGCACAATGAAGTGAATCAGCTCCTTGCTGAAAAACTTGCAGCACTTTTTGCCGATAGCATCCGCTGGTTGTTGAAAAATGGTTATGTGACACTTGACTTTTTGAACGAGGTATACCCAATCTTGGATACCTGTAAGGAAGAAAATCTTCGAGGCATCCATGAAATGGGACTTGCACTTTTAAGGGACGGTCTTGCCCTTCTGCCGACCGAAGAAGGCGGCTATTGTTCGATCCAAAATGCAATGTTGCCTTATGCTAAAAATATAGCAGATAATATCACACAGTCCATCTTACAGAGAGAATATGGTGACACAGCCTGTTGGGTAAAAGCAGATGTCTGCCTTGGAGTCAACGAACATCTGATGATGTATCTGACCCATCATTTTGGTCTGCCGGTATTACGCTGGAGGGATGTCCTCCCGCGCCTGACCGCAGAAATTCTGGAAGAACAGACGGATGAGTGGCTTCTGAATCTGTTTGATACGATTTATTCAACCTGTACTGGTGTCTTCCGTTCCAAAGAAAAAGTAGATGCCAAAGGAATCCCCTTTGTCCGGCTTCAGGATGGTTCGCACATCCGCTGCCAGTACGATGGTATGGCACAGGTCTACCTTAATAATCCGATGTCCTGCAAAAATAAAATAAGCGCAGCAATCCTTCAGGATCAGCGCGGCAGAAATTTTTATGTTGATGCACTCGGCATTGAGGAATATAATGCCATTCGGGAACTGAAAGATGATGTGTTGTGCTTTTATGGTGAAGATTCAGATGATACGGATATCCAGTTTGAGGATAATCTGGAACACTTTGAACTGATCGAGCGTGCATTAAAGGAGAATGCAGCGGAGGTGCAACGTATTCTGGCAAATGTCCCAATCGTTTGGGATGGACAGCAATGGAAGAAGCCGGGGGACTGTTATATTCCGTTTGCATTTCTCGATCATTCAGACCTTACAGGACAGGCGGTGCTGAGCCAGCTGAATGTGCCATGGGTGTCGGAAAATTACTATGGGAAAATCCCGGCGGAAGTGTTTGAAAAAATCGGCTGTAACATCGGAATTAAAGATATACTGGTGGATTGTTGTACATATGACGATAGGCTGCAAAGAGCAGATGCCAGTTTCTTTGAAATGCTACAGAAGCGTGTCCTTTACAAGAGATGTCAAAGAGTAGACTACCCGGAAACATGGGATATGTACCATTCTATCGACCATTTACAGGATATCTTGTGTAGTAATTCCGTTGAAATGTCAGTTAAAGCGGTGGATCTTATAAATGAAAAAGTGAAGAAACACCCATTATACGGAAAAATGACCGGTTCTCATAGTAAGGCGTTTAACACCACGACAACTGACAGCGTGAATCATATTCCTTCAATGCTGGCGTTGGAGCTTAGCGGTACAAAATGGTTGTACGATAAGACTGGAACACTTCAAAGTCCCGCTGACATAAAAAAGTCAGACCTAGCTGTGCAGTATTCAGGTCACGGAGCAGAGATATTTGCACAACTTCCCTTTAAGGCAGAAAGCGAAGCTGTCGAGACTGTAATCCAAAGCGTAGAGGAACCATACCAGGCTTTTATCAGTGCTATGCTGAAAAGACCTGATGAACTGCGTCTAATGTGCGAAACATACCAGAAACTTCAGAAAAAGCGACAGAAAGAGACTGACAAAACACAATCTTTAACGGAGTTGCTTGAGAAGCAGAGCAGTGCGCAGACCGAGGTAGAGACAGAGCCAGCTCCAGATGATGAGACATTGGGCGAGTACGGTGCTGTGCGGAACCTGAAACATCGCGAAAAAAAGTTGGAAGAAAACTTCCAAGAGGGACTTGAAGGCCAAAAAACAGTTGCGCCGCGACTGCGGTATACCTGTTCTGAAAGCAACCACGAAGAAAAGGCTTTTTTGCGAGCGCAATATTTTGGTAAGTGCCAGATTTGCGGCAAGCAGATTATCCGATATGATGGAAAACCATACTTCGAGGCGTGCAATATTCTGCCGACGGATTCGATTCCGACAGCGTACAAGCAGAGCATATCAGAGGGATGGAACTCGCTTTGCCTTTGCCCGAACTGTGCAGCAGAATTCAGATATGGAAAGAAAAATCTTTCTGAACTTGTCCGAATGATTCAAACATACAACGTTGAGGAAGAAGATGAAAACCTGATTGTTTGCGATATCGAGATGCAGGGAGAGAAGCGATCAATCAAGTATACTGGAAAACATTTTCTGGCACTGCAAAAGGCAATCGGATTTTATGATGACTATATTAAGAAAAAAACTGATACAGTGAAAGATGAATCCGATGGTTGAGATAACTCTGGCAAGCAGTGCATTCGTGCGCACAAATGCAAATTTTGCGTTGCAAAATGCTTGTTGGGAAATCCCAAACCCTTTCTGATCTGCACCGTTCCGATGCAGGCTACGCGTTCCTTCCGAACGCTTTTGAATGTGTCAATACAAACTCTCTCCAAAAATCCGAGTCGCTTTTTGGTGCAAGCGTCAATGGCATAACTCCGATGTTCGTGGTAGAATAGGTGCGTTGTGTGCCTGACGCATGAAAACGGAAAGGACGATGCAGAAATGGAGCAGCTATATCTGATGCCCGGTGACGAACGCTACACAAAATTTCAGGATGAGAACGGTGTGCCAAAAGTTCGTTACACCTATTGCTCTCTGCACGGCAAGCTGTTCAACTGCACCTGCCGAACGAAAGATGAAGCTCAGCAATTGTGTGAAGATTGGCTCGTAACGCAGGATCGCTGCTACATAAACTAAAAAAGTCGCCGAGGATTCCGCCCCATGAAAGGGTTAGAATCCTCGGCGACTTTCGTTTATCGGGTCTGCTGCTTTTCCTGTGTGTCTTTTTCTTCTGCGAAGAACAATTCAATATTTTTCTGTGCCTTTATCAACTCCTGCATTTCTTCTCGTGCCTTGCGATAGTCCGGGTAGGCTGCTTTCTTTTGGGTCAGAAGATCGGAATACTCTGCATTCAGTGCTTTGACCTTCGGCAGCTTTTTTAATCCTGTTTCATCGAAAGTGGCCTTGGCTGCTTTGTGCAGTGTGATTTCTTCCCGGTGAGTATCCAGAAACTTTTTGCTATATCCCGCTTTCCGGTAGGCATCGTAGACGAGGTGGGTCTTGGCGTAATTGACGATGTGCGTTTTCAGCACAGCAATTTCCGCCATCCGTGTTTCGGCGGCTTTGATGGAATCTCCCAGCTGGTGATATTTTTCTGTTGCCGCCGCTGTGCGTTCATTCAGTTCATCTGCGCTGCCAATTTTGTGCTCCTGCAAGAAAATCAGCGTCTTGGACATTTCTTTCAAATTGTATTTTTTCGCCCATCGTGCATAGCCTTCGCTTTTGCCCTCGGAGAGCTTTGCCTGAATGTCAACCAGCAATTGGAACGGCGGCTCTTGGAACGGCTGTGTCTGACGCGGACGGTGTTCGGTTTTTCCCGCAATCACCGCTTGCAGTTCATCCTCACTGTACCCAGCCCCCAGCGTTTTGAAGCGGATGAACCGCTTCTGCCGTGCGCCCTTGACGGAAGTGTATTTTCCACGCTTGACCTCATAACCCTGTTGTTCCAGTTTTTGCAGAAAATCTTCGTAATCCTTGGGCTTTTCTGCAAGGATGCTGTCGATGATGCCACACAGCCTATCACGATTGCTTTCTTTGGGTGGATAGAGGGTACGTTTCTGCCGTTTTCGGTAGGGCTTTATTTCAATGACAGAGAGCTGATGCTCCAGACAGATCAAGTCGCTCAACCGCTGCACTGCCAACGCCGAAAAGAAAAAATCCCGGAACTTTCTGGTTCCATCCAACGCTGTGGAGTTGAAGATCACATGGTTGTGGATGTGCTGCCGGTCCGTGTGCGTTGCCACCACAAAGGCGTGTTTGCCCTTGGTAAAGCGCATGGCCAGTTCGTAGCCCACCTTGTTAGCCTCCTCTGCGGTGATTTCCCCCGGACAAAAGGACTGCCGAATCTGGTAGGCGATGATGTCACTTTTCTGTCTGCGCCCGGTAGCAAGTTCATACTGCCGCTTGGTAAGCATAAATTCTTCATCGACTGTCAGAGGACTGCACTCGTGGCAACTCACCAATTCACCTTGCTCGGTCTTATCGGGGTTCTGCACATAGTCTGTGCGGCTTTTCAAACAGGCAGCAACGGTCTTTCCCTTATTCTTATGCAATGCAATCAATCGTGTCGCAGCCATCATGAATCACCCCCCATAAAAGGAAAATGCCGCCCGAAGGCGGCAAAGGATTAAAACTATTTCTTACAGTTCTGCAAGCCATTCACTAAAACGCCCGATACCCTCGGTGATGGCAGTTGCACCGAAAAAGAGGATGAAGCAGATGAACTCGGCCACCAGCAGGATAAAAAACTGATCCCAAGTTTGACGGTAAGCAGTGTAGATGCCGCAGCCGAAGATGTAGAGCATCAGCGGAGCAACTACATAGCTGGACAGGGTTAGCAGCCACCTTGCCATCAGAGCTAGAAACGCCACAAAGAGAGAAATCGGGAAAAGAACAATTTTCTTCAGCATAGACATCATATCAAGCACTTCCTTTCTGTTCGCCCTTATTATAAAGGTATCGACTACTACGTTGCAAGGATGTCAAGCATTATATGTACACCCGCAGTCCTCCAACTGCGGGAATTTTTATAGCTCTGCCAGCTTGGAAAGAATTTGCTTGCCAATGTCGATCAGTTCATCCAGACGCTGCCGCAGATCTTCCATGTCGGCGGCGTAGACCCGACCATTTTCATTGGCGGCTTTGGCGTACTGGTTCAGATTGTTGCTGCACATCTGCAAGAGATATGCCATCCGCCGCAGTTGCGGCAGGTCAAGGTTCAAGCAGTAGCCATCCAGAGCCATTTTTCGGATATAGGCACTCAGGCTTCGGATGCCCATGCCATACATCTTATCTAAAATGCAGCTCCGTTCTTCGTCAGTCACACGAATAAAGAGACGGTGTTCCCGCTTTTTCAAATTATCGGCCCTCCTTATCCAGATAGCTTTTGAACGGCTTAACAAGCTCTGGCTGATTGGTTTTTTCTTCCAGTGCAGACAGCACAGACGGACGAGTTGCGGGTGCTTCGGTTTCCTCGGATTCTTCGGGAGTATCCTGCGAGGAACTGCGGTCACGGTCGATATTCAGTAGAGCATTCAGTTCGGCAAGGCGAGCAGACTTTTCAGCCAGTTCTTCTTCCTGCGCGAATGGCTTTGCCACTTCAATCTCTGCGGCCTGTTTCTGCTGTTCTAGATTTTGCAGAGCATTTTCAGCGTCTGCAATTCGGTCAGCGAAATTGTCGATGGCATTGTCCAGACGAGTGATGTTGCCACGCGCATCATCGCCCAGCGACACCGGGTAACTCAACTCTGCCCGGAGTACGGCCTGATCTTGTATTTACATGGATTTACAGGAAAGCGGCTGCCAATTTTAGCAGAGAGCCGGAAACGGAGTTCAAAAGGTGCTTTATGGGGCTTCATTAGCTGGAAGCCTGATTTTATTAGCTGGAACCGAAAATTCTGCTAATGGCATTCGCTGGCTAATTTTGGTGATCGGTTCAAAATGAAAAATGCGAAGGTCATCTTTCACATGGAAAAATGACCTTCGCAATTTTTTGAAATAGTGTCCTCAGGCGGATTCGAACCGCCGGCCTTTCGCTTAGGAGGCGAACGCTCTATCCAGCTGAGCTATGAAGACGGATACTATATTATAATACCGCAACTTCCCCACAAAATCAAGTTGAATCGGAAAGAAAAAAGGTGTATCCTATAGGAGAGGTGCTCATGCGCGGCATGGGTGCAGAATGAAGTGCAGGTGCAGCACAGGCGGCCCGGCACAAAAAGGAGCCAACTTATGGGGATGAAACGGAAAAAGAGAGCATCGCGTCGGCGCGGCTGGCTGCTGGGCAGCAGTGCAACGCAGGTCATCTGCATCAGCTTTGTGCTGCTGATCGCGCTGGGAACGCTGCTGCTGACACTGCCCATTTCCAGCCGCAGCGGTCGGCTGGGCGTGGTGGATGCCATGTTCACTGCCACCAGTGCCACCTGTGTGACAGGTCTGGTCGTGCGGGATACCTGGACGCAGTTCACGCCCTTTGGGCAGGCGGTGGTTTTGCTGCTGATCCAGGTGGGCGGTCTGGGCCTGGTGACCCTGACCAGCTTTTTTGCGCTGGCGGCCAAACGCCGGATGGGCTTTAAGGATCTGCGGCTGCTGGGAGAAAGCGTTTCGGCCAGCGGCTACTCGCAGGCCACCGATGTGCTGAAGATCGTGGTCAAGCTGGCGATGACTTTTGAGATCATTGGTATGGTGCTTCTGATGATCGCCTTTGTGCCGCAGTTCGGTGCAGAGGGCATCTGGATCAGTGCATTCACGGCCATCTCGGCGTTCTGCAATGCGGGCTTCGATCTGTTTGGCCGGTTCGGGCAGTATTCCTCGCTGGCTCCCTATGTCAGTAATTATTATGTACAGGCTGTGATCATGTTCCTGATCATGGCGGGCGGTCTGGGCTTTATGGTCTGGGTGGAGATCGGCGAGTGGCGCAAGAAGCGGCACCTGTCTCTCCATGCTCGGATGGTGTTGCTTTTCTCCTGCATCCTGTGGGTGGGCGGTGCTATCCTCATCGGCCTGATGGAGTGGAACAACCCCAAGAGCATGGGCGGGCTGTCCGTGCCGGGCAAGGTGATGGCTGCCCTGTTCCAGTCGGTGTCCACTCGTACTGCCGGTATGAACACCATCGACCTGGCCGCCTGTGGGCCCATCACCAAGCTGCTGATGAGCGTTCTGCAGTTCATCGGCGCGGCTCCCGGTTCCACCGGCGGCGGTGTGAAGGTGACCACCTTTGCCGTTCTGATCCTGACCATGCGCAGCGTGGCGCAGGGCCGGGATGATTGTGTCATCGGCGGCCACCACATTGAATCCAAGACCGTTTACCGCGCTCTGACCATCATCATGCTGGGCATGGTGGCAGCGCTGGGCTCTGCCGTGGTGGTCTATTACAACACATCGGATGCTGTAACGGTCATTGACGCGATCTTTGAATCCTGCTCCGCCTTTGGTACCGTGGGCCTTTCGGTGGGTGTGACCAGTCAGCTGAACACCGGGGCCAAGCTGCTGTATATGCTGGTGATGTTCATGGGCCGTGTGGGCCCTGTGTCCTTTGCCATCAGCCTGACCAGCAAACCCGATGACAACAAACGCAAGATCCTGCCCGTTGGACAGATCAACGTGGGATAAGAAAAAATGGACGGCTCTCGAAAACGAGAGCCGTCCATTTTTTATGTGCAGTCAGCGTGGAAACGTTCCGGGAGCGGAATCATTTGCTGTAGATCTCCACGATATTCAGCAGGATTTCGGTTGCCTTGTCCATGCGCTCTACGGTGGTGCACTCGCACACGCCATGGAAGTTGAAGCCGCCGGTGCCCAGGTTGGGGCAGGGCAGGCCCTTCCAGCTCAGGGTGGCACCATCGGTGCCGCCGCGCACAGGTACTTCCTCGGGGGTCAGACCGGCCTTTTCGATGGCCTTGCGGGCGTTCTCCACCAGATGGAAGTGGGGCTTGATCTTTTCCAGCATGTTGCGGTAGCTGTCCTTGATCTCCACCTCCACGGTGCCGGGGCCGTACTTGCCGTTGAGGTAATCGGCAATGTGGAGGAGGTTATCCTTCTTGTACTGCAGCTTGTCGGCATCGTGGTCGCGCAGGATGTAGCCCAGCTTAGCGTTGGTCACGTCGCCGTACATCTGGCAGAGGTGGTAGAAGCCCTGACGGCCCTCGGTGGTCTCGGGACGGGCCATGATGGGCAGGGCCGTGTGGAACTCCATGGCCACATTGGAGGCGTTGATCATGGCATCCTTGGCGGAGCCGGGATGCACCGAGAAGCCGTGGATGGTCACGGTGGCGGCAGCTGCGTTGAAGTTCTCATACTCGATGCCGCCCACGTCACCACCATCAACGGTGTAGGCGAAATCCGCACCAAAGCCCGGGATATCGAAGAGGGAAGCGCCCTCGCCGATCTCCTCGTCGGGGGTGAAGGCGATGCAGAGCTTGCCATGGGGGCGGCCCTCGGCAAGGAGGGTCTCGGCGGCGGTCAGGATCTCTGCCACACCGGCCTTGTCGTCTGCGCCCAGCAGGGTGGTGCCGTCGGTGGTGATCAGAGTCTCACCCTTGAGATCGGCCAGGAAGGGGAAGGTGGAGACCTTCATCACCATGCCGGTGGCGGGCAGGGTGACATCGCGGCCGTCATAATTCTCGTGCAGGATGGGGGTGACACCCTCGCCGGAAGCATCGGGGGCGGTATCCATATGGGCGATCAGGCCCAGGGCAGGCTTGTCCTCACAGCCGGGGGTGGCGGGGATGCTGCCGTAGACATAGCAGTGCTCGTCTACCCGGGCATCCTCGATGCCCAGAGCCTTCATCTCTTCCACCAGCTGGCGGGCCAGGTCAAACTCCCGCTCTGCCGAGGGGTGGGTGCCGCTCTCGGGGTCAGAGGTAGTGTAAACGCGGACATAATTCAACAGTCGCTCGTATGCACGCATAAGAATGCTCCTTTGCTTGTATTTGATTCTATGATACGCTTTTCCGTGGCAATTTACAAGAGGGTGCAGCAGGGGAACTCAGATCGAAGCATAGCAGCAACAAAAACACCGTCAGCCCGTTGTGTCAGGCTGACGGTGTTTTGTTTGAGAGAGTGTTTAACGCTTGTATTTGGCGGCCGTCTGCAGGCGCTGCATGGCGCGGTCCAGTGCGATCTTGCTCTGGTAGTACTCGTGCATGCTCTGCTTGTGCTGCAGGCGCTCCTCGGCCCGGATGCGGGCAGCCTCGGCGCGGTTGCGGTCGATATCCTCGGGCCGCTCAGCGCTGTCCACCAGCAGCAGGACAAAGGTGGGGGTCACTTCTGCAATGCCGTCGCCCACCAGCACCTCGCGGGTCTCACCATCCACGGTGAACTTTGCAATGCCCATGTGCAGGGCCACCAGCACGGGGTTGTGCCCGGCCTGCACGCCGTACACGCCGTCGCCGGTGGGCAGGGTCAGGCTCTCGCAGTAGCCCTGATAGAATTCACCGCTGGAAGCCGTGATGTTCAGGATGAACTTCTCCATCAGTTGGCACCGCCCTTTTCCTCCGCCTGTTTGTCTGCGTACTTCTTGCGGGCATCCGCAAGGGTGCCCACGTTGAAGAATGCCCACTCGGGCAGGTCATCGCACTGGCCGTCCACAATGGCGGCAAAGCCCTTGACGGTCTCTGCCAGCGGGACGTACACACCCTTCAGGCCGGTGAAGTTCTCGGCCACCGCAAAGGGCTGGCTGAGGAACTTCTGCAGCTTGCGGGCACGGGTGACGGTGAGTTTGTCCTCTTCGCTCAGTTCGTCCATGCCCAGGATGGCGATGATGTCCTGCAGCTCCTGATAGCGCTGCAGGGTGGCCTGCACCTTGCGGGCCACACGGTAGTGTTCCTCGCCCACGATGTCGGCTTCCAGAATACGAGAGGTGGAAGCCAGCGGATCGACAGCGGGGTAGATGCCCTGCTCCACGATCTTGCGGCTCAGAACGGTGGTTGCGTCCAGATGGGCGAAGGTGGTTGCAGGAGCCGGGTCGGTCAGGTCATCGGCGGGGACGTAGACGGCCTGCACCGAGGTGATGGAGCCGTCGCGGGTGGAGGTGATGCGCTCCTGCAGGGCACCCAGCTCATTGGCCAGGGTAGGCTGATAGCCCACGGCGGAGGGCATCCGGCCCATCAGGGCCGAGACCTCGCTGCCTGCCTGCACGAAACGGAAGATGTTATCGATGAACAGCAGCACGTCCTTGTGGGTCTCCTCACGGAAGTACTCTGCCATGGTCAGGCCGGTCTCGGCGACCCGCATACGGGCTCCGGGAGGCTCGTTCATCTGACCAAAGACCAGCGCGGTCTTGTTCAGAACGCCGGAAGCGTTCATCTCGCCCCAGAGGTCACAGCCCTCACGGGAGCGCTCGCCGACACCGGTGAAGATGGAGTAGCCGCCGTGCTCGGTGGCCACGTTGTGGATCAGCTCCTGGATCAGCACGGTCTTGCCGACACCGGCACCGCCGAACAGGCCGCTCTTGCCGCCCTTGGCGTAGGGAGCCAGCAGGTCGATGACCTTGATGCCGGTCTCCAGAATTTCAGTTGCAGGTTTCTGCTCCGCAAAGCTGGGGGCCTTGCGGTGGATGGGCCAGTGGGGCAGATCGTCCACCGGGCCCTTGCCGTCGATGGGGCGGCCCAGCGGGTCGAACATGCGGCCCAGAGTGCCCTCGCCCACAGGGGCATTCAGGCCGTGGCCGGTGGCGGTAACTTCCATCCCCTTGCCCAGACCCTCGCTGGCAGAAAGCATGATGCAGCGCACCGTCGTTTCATCGACGTGCTGCGCCACCTCCATGGTGCGCTCAGTGCCCTCTGCGGTCACAGTCAGCGCTTCCTGCAGGGCAGGCAGCTTGCCCCCGGTGAACTTGACATCCACCACGGGGCCCGCTACTCGAATAATAGTTCCCTGTATCATACAATTGCCTCTTGCATTATGTTGTGTGGGATGTGTTTCTCCCCCGACAGGGGAGAAACACATCCAGCATTACTCGTTATTCTGTACCGCCGCCGCGCCGCCGATGATCTCGGTGATCTCCTGGGTGATGGAACCCTGACGGGAGCGGTTGTACTCCAGCTCCAGATCGTGGATCATATCCTTGGCGCTCTTGGTGGCGGAATCCATGGCGGTCATGCGGGCGCTCTGCTCGGCGCAGAAGCTCTCGGTCATGGCACCAAAGATCATGCCGTGCATATAGATGGGGGCCGTCTGCTCGAACACCGTCCAGGCATCCGGGAACATCTCCACCTCGCCGCGGGGGTCGCCCAGACCCTTGGGAGCAGGCGTGAGGTGGGCACGGTCCAGCGGCAGCAGGCGTTCCATGACCGGCTCGCTGGTCAGCGCGTTCTGGATCTTGGTGTAGACGATGTAGATCTCGTCCAGTTTGCCGGACTTGAAATCATCGATGGCATCCACCGTGATATCACGGGCGCGCTGCAGGGTGGGAGCCGTGGCACCGTAATGGAAATCCTCCACCAGACGGGGATCCTTGCGGAACAGGGCACGGTAGCCTACCTGACCGATGACATAGAACCGGTCGTTCTGGTCGGCGTGCTCCCGCAGGAACTTGAGCAGGTTCTGGTTGTAAGCACCGGCCATGCCCTTGTCGGCGGTCAGCACGATATAGGCCCGCTTGGGGTTCTCCAGATCCCGCTCGTGGAAGAAGGGGTGCTCCGGCTCGTCGGGCAGGTGGGGCACCACGCGGGAGATGGTATCCCGCATCCGGGTGAAGTAGGGCAGAACATTCTGGTAGTTCTGCCGGGCCTTGCGGAGCTTGGAGGAGGAGATCAGGTACATGGCATTCGTGATCTTCATGGTATCCTGAATGCTCTCGATCCGCTCCTTGAGCAGCTTACTGGATGCCATTGCTCTCCCCTCCCGCGAATGCCTTCCACGCGGTCAGGATGGTGTCCACCTGTTCCGGGGTGATCTTGCCCGTGGACGTGATCGCGTCCATGGTGCCGGAAACATCGGCGTGGAACTGGCGCACAAAGGCATTGGTCTTTGCGCGCTGGTCAGCCAGCGGCAGGTCGTCCAGCATCCCGTGGGAAGCCAGGGTCAGCACGACCACCTGCTCGGCATCGGACTTGGGCTGGTACAGCGGCTGCTTGAGCATCTCGGTCAGGGCTTTGCCGTGTTCCAGCTGGCGGCGGGTCTCAGCGTCCAGATCAGAGCTGAACTGGGCAAAGGACTCCATATCCTTGTACTGGGCCAGCTCGATACGCAGGTTGGAATTGGCCTTCTTCATGGCCTTGGTCTGGGCAGCGCCGCCCACACGGGAGACCGACAGGCCGACATTGACGGCGGGGCGGTTGCCTGCGTTGAACAGGGCGCTTTCCAGGAAGATCTGACCATCGGTGATGGAGATGACGTTGGTGGGGATGTAAGCAGAGACATCGCCCGCCTGGGTCTCGACGATGGGCAGGGCAGTGATGGAACCGCCGCCCAGATCGTCGCGCATCCGGCAGGAGCGCTCCAGCAGACGGGAGTGCAGATAGAACACGTCGCCGGGGTAAGCCTCACGGCCGGGGGAGCGGCGGAGCAGCAGGGAGATGGCACGGTAGGCCACCGCATGCTTGGAAAGGTCGTCGTAGACGATCAGGACGCTCTTGCCCTTGGACATGAAATACTCGGCCAGTGCAGTGCCCGCATAGGGTGCGATGTACTGCAGGGGAGCGGAATCGGAGGCCGTGGCAGCCACGATGGTGGTGTAGCTCATGGCACCGTGCTTCTTGAGGTCCTCGGCCACGCGGGCGATGGAGGAAGCCTTCTGACCGATGGCAACATAGATGCAGAGCACGCCGGTGTCCTTCTGATTCAGGATGGCATCGGTGGCAATGGAGGTCTTGCCGGTCTGGCGGTCGCCGATGATCAGCTCACGCTGGCCGCGGCCGATGGGGAACATGGAGTCGATGGCCAGGATGCCGGTGTGAAGCGGGGTATCCACGCTCTGGCGCTCCAGAATGCCGGGGGCCTGCTTCTCGATGGGATTGTAGCCTTCGGCGTTTACCGGGCCCTTGCCGTCAATGGGCTCGCCCAGCGGGTCGATGACACGGCCCAGGAAACCATCACCCACAGGGATGCCGGCGCGCTTGCCGCTGCGGGTCACCAGAGTGCCCACGCCCACGGTCTCGGCACCGTCGAACAGCATAATGCCCAGCTTGCCCGGGTCCACGCTTTCGACCATGCCCTTGGCACCATTCTCAAAGGTGACGATCTCGCCGTAAACGGCTTTGTCCATGCCCTCCACCTGCACGATGCCATCGGCAGAGGAGATGACCACGCCGCCCTCGGCAGAGGTCTGGGCAGGCTTGTAATCCTCGATGCGGGTCTTGAGGGTGGCCAGAGAGGGCTTGCCAGCCATCATCTGATCCAGCTGGTGGCGGCCGGAGTTGTCGAATACCCGGTCGCCCACCTGCAGCACATAGCCGGAGAGCAGGCTCTCGTCCACCGAGACATTCAGGATGACCTCAGTGGCATCATAGAGCTTCTTGACCTCGGCCTTGATGCGGGCGATATCCTCTTCACGGAGCTGATGTGCGGCGCGCAGATCGGCCTTGACGATGCGGTTTTCAGAGAAAAATTCGCGGCTGAACTCAGTTGCCATGCTCAGCACCTGCTTTCTCCAGCAGATCGTCCAGCAAACGGGAATCGTCCTGCTCGGTCAGGTTCCGGCTCAGCAGCTTCTCGCACATGGCGCGGGCCAGTGCGGTGGTCTGTGCGTCGGCTTCGCGCAGCTTGTGCTGGCGCTCTGCCTCAGCAGCGGCCTTGCCCTCGGCTACAATGGCATCGGCCTGTTTCTGGGCCTCGGCCAGCAGCTGCTGCTTTGCAGTTTCGGCCTGCTGCTCGTAAGCCTCGCGGCGGGCAGCAGCCTCGGTGTCCACATTGCGCAGCTTGTCCTGCGCAGCGTTCATGGCCGCAGCGGCCTCCTTTTTGGAGGTCTCAGCGGCGTTCAGTGCGTCATCCACCTGTTTCTGACGCTGTGCGATGATCCCCATAACGGGCTTGTACAGGAATTTCCGCAGCAGCAAAAACAGAATCAGAACGTTGACGACTGTATACAGAAGATTCAGATTCAGTGTCAGCATTCGTCATGCCTCCGTTATCAACCCAGGAACAGGATGATCAGCAGTGCAACGACGAAACCGAAAATTGCAGTACCTTCGGCCAGAGCAGCACCCAGCAGCAGGTTGGTCTGGATCTTGCCGGAAGCCTCGGGCTGGCGGGAAATAGCCTCGGTTGCCTTGCCGGTTGCAATGCCGATGCCAATGCCGCCGCCAATACCAGTCAGCGCTGCAATGCCAGCGCCCAGAGCGATAAGTCCGTTCATAATTTTAATCTCCTTTTGATTTGATGATGGAAAGGGTTTACTCTTCGTCTCCCATGGTCTCCTTCATAAACAAAGAGGTAAGGAACACAAAGACGTAGGTCTGGATCAGACCATCGAACAGGTCAAAATACAGGCTGAAGATGGCAGGTACGAACACAGGCACCACCAGCTTGATCAGCTCCATAATGACAAAAGCGCCCAGCACGTTGCCGAACAGTCGCATGCACAGGCTGGTGGGCCGGATGGCCACCTCCAGCACGTTCATGGGGGCCATGATGGGGGTGGGGGCAGCCAGGCTCTTGAGGAAGCCAACGCCGCCGCGTGCATGGATGCCGGCATACTCGATCAGGCAGATGCTCATCAGAGCAAGGGCCGCTGTGACGTTCAGGTCCTTTGTGGGGGGCTTGATGCCGAACACACCGATCAGGTTGGAGCAGCCGATGTACAGCGCCACGCTCATCAGATAGGGGACATAGCGCTTTCCACTTTCGCCCAGCAGGCCCACAAAGAAATCATTGATCGTAGTAACGACCGTTTCCAGGATGGCCTGCCGCTTGGTGATGTGATCCACCCGCAGATTCCGCGTCAGCAGGATGGAGCCGATGACAAGAAACGCCATGATGCCCCAGCTCACGACCACGGACTCCGGAATGGAAAGCCCGAACCCCGTGACCATGTCAACATTCAGCTCTTCTTTCAAAGCAGCAGTCAACGCATTCATTGATTAGCACTCTCTCCTTTCTTAATTTGTGATGGTATCATAGCACGATTTCTGCCGGTTTTACAGCCCTCCACCTAACATTCTACTTTTTGTTATATTCCGTTTCTGCTTTGGATGAAAACAGTTGTGCAGATTGCAAAAAGTACGGGTGAGAAACTATGCGATTTGCACAATCTCTTTGCTGATTCTTAGCCATCTGTACCATTTTCTGGCCTTTGGATGAGGTGAAATCGACATTATTATTCACGGATTGTATAGCGGGCATATCAGATTTATATAGCTGCATCCCTTGTGATGATACCTATTTAATATGCCGGAGCAGTGTCCGCAATGGCCCGGCACGATCTGCGGGGCAGAGCCTTTGCCCGGGGAGGTGGAGTAGTGCACCGGAAAGACGAAATTCATGTATCCCAGAAATTTGGACTTTTGATGCAAAAGTATGTCTGATTTGTTGTGCACTCTGCGAATAGACAAACTGTGCATCTTCCTGTATAATAAAGCCAGAAACCAGAGAAGTACAGCAGAAGCTCAAATGAGAGCTAACCCCGCTGACTTTAAGTAGAAAGGAGCGAGACCGATGGTTGATATGGAACCCGCACAGTTCGGACAGACTGTCGGGATTCGCTGAGAAGCAAAACAGAGGCTCTCCACAAACGGGATGTTTCCCCCGTATAACAAAACAAACCAAAGAGCCGGTCTTGAGCATCAAAAATGCGAAAACAGTACAGTCTGTCAGAATAAATCCCCTGGCAATTCAAATAGATCCGCCCGAGGTGATCTCCCATGATGAGGACAGTTACACGGATGCACCTGTTTGAATGACCAAAAAGGAGTAACTCCAATGTACTAAGCAATGGAATCCCTGGCAAATCTAACTCGAAAGAATGTGGTAATATGAAATTCATCTTCAGAATCTCGGTGCCGCAGTCCAACAGTTAAGAGAAGGGTCAGTCCAATGTACTAGAGTAGTTCATCCCCTTGCATAGAACTCTTCAGTTTCAGGTAGTTTCTAAGGAGAGTCACCCTATGAAACGCATACTCCGAAAATGAGAGAACCCAAGGAGAAGAGGCTTATGACTCCGAAGAAGTAAGTATCCAGCCGGACGAGGGCTTGCAAACGCCTCGATCCGGCTGGTTTTTGTTTATGAAGTTTTTACGGAGGTACCCCCGCATGAAATTTGACACATCCCTTTTGCTGAACCTGTTTGCTGCCGCTGCCATGCTGGTAATGGGCTTTCGCAGTTTTTCCAAAAAGCACCAGATGAAGTTCAGCGATGACGAAGAGCGGGCTATGTGGGAGAAAAAGTTCGGTGTGTTCTATTTCTTTAATGCCGTTGTGTTTGCCGCTTCGCCGTTTTTGCCCCACACTTCCATTGGCGGCAGCCGCCTGCTCTCTATCGGCATTGCTGCGGACACCGTGTTCCTGCTGATGTACCACGCTTGGAAAAAAGGCCGGGAAGACGACTGAACCGTTTCAAAAAGCATTGCACCTCCTGCATTTCTCTGCTACAATGGAGAAAACGCAGGAGGTATTTTTTATGGTCAAGCATATCATTCTCTGGCAGCTCAAGGACGAGCTTTCTGCCGCCGAAAAGGCAGAAATCAAGGCGAACATCAAAACCGGGCTGGAGGGCCTGGCAGGGCAGATCCCGGGCCTTGTGGAGGTGCATGTGAACATCAACGGCCTGCCCTCTTCCAACGCAGACCTGATGTTGGACACCACCTTTACCGATGCAGCTGCCCTTAAGGGCTACTCCACCCACCCCGCCCACGTGGCTGTGGCCGATGGCAAGGTGCGCCCCTACACCAAGACCCGTGTCTGCCTGGATTTTGAAGTGTAACTGAACATGCAAAAAGAACACCCCCTCTGCGGTGCAGCTTCAGAAACTGCCGTGCAGAGGGGGTGCATTTTGTGTTATGAGCAGATGGAACGATCAGCGAGCGTCACGGTTTGCTTCGTACTCGTCCATGGAGATGTAGTGGTCGAGGACGTGGATCCCCTTCAGGCGCTTGTTGGAGAAGCCGGTGGAAGCGTACTGGCCCTCCCAGTAGTTCAGGCGGGTCGCCAGATAGGCGGGAACGCTCATGCCGCGCGGAATGACCAGTGCGTTGGTAATGAGCAGAGTCTCGGCATCGGCAAAGGCCTTGTAGCGGGCATCGATGTCATCGGTGATCTGCTTTGCAGCCTCGATGGCGTTCATGTAGGCCATGACAGCATCTGCAGTCTCGCCGGTGATGAAGCCGTCCTCCACGCCGGTGCGCAGGTAAGCATAGCGCATTCCGCGGGAATCCTTAGCCTGATAGAACGGGTCGGTCTCGGTCTCGGGGTCGGAGTAGTCAGCGCCCCAGTTGCAGAGCAGGAACTCGAACTTGCCGTTGCGGCGCACGGCAGACAGGAAGCTGTCGGAAGGGCCGGCGGTGATGATGATGTCGATGAAGTCGGTGCCGTCGTTCAGCACACCCTCCAGCTGCTGCTTGAGCACCTGGCACTGCTTGTCCCAGTCGGTGGTGGAGGGGTTGTAGGGCAGCTGCACCTTGATGGGGAAGGTGACCCCCTGTGCAGTCAGCTCCTCAATGGCGGCATCGCGGTACTCCTTGGCCTTGGCCTCGTCAAAGAACTCGGTCAGGTCGGCCAGGCCGCCGCACTTGGTGTAGTCCACACCATCGGTGGTGGCGCAGAAGTTCGGGGGAGTGATGGTGTTCAGCTTGTAGCTGTCATAGCCCAGAGGTGCGCTGACAGCCAGCGTAACGGCGTTGTTGATGCCGTACAGGAAGGCCTTACGGAAGTTGGTGTTGTTGATGGCCTTGGCCCAGTTCTCGGGCTCGTATTCTGCATCCACGCCCTCAACGCTCCAGTTGGAGAACTCGTGTGCAAAGGGCATGAAGTTGAACATGTAGAAGTAGGTGTAGTTGGTGTTGGGACGATCCATGGAGACCATGTCCTTGGTGGTATCGTCAGCCAGCCAGCTGTCCAGAATGTCAGAGCCGATGGTGGCTTCGTCGATCTCGCCGCGCTTGATCATCTCGGGGCCGTTCACGGCAGCCTCGGCGTTGTAAATGCGGCTGATGGTGTCGATAAAGACATTGTCCGCATCATAGTTCTCGGGGTTCTTCTTCATGATCCAGGTTTCCAGAGACTCGTAATCAGACAGGTAGAAAGCACCGCAGCTGTACAGGGTCTCGGCGCTGGTGGCATACTGGTCGCCCATCTCGCTCAGCAGGGGGCCGTAGGCGGGCTCATAGGGCAGGTAGCACAGCAGGCTCAGGAAGCCGGGGAAATCGTAAGTCAGGGTGTAGGTCAGGGTGTGGTCATCCACAGCGGTCACACCCACGGAATCAAAGTCCACGGGGGCGTAGGTGGAAGCGGTGCCGTCTGCAGCGGTCACGGTCACGTTGCCGCTGCCATCGGTGACATAGGTGGTGCCGTCATCGTCCACAGTGCCGTTTTCAGCATTGGTCAGGTAGACGTGATAGTTGTAGTAATCATTCGCACCGGCAATGTAGGCGGTGACCAGGCCCACGTTGGAGGAAGCGTAATCCGGGGTCAGCACATACTGCAGGGCATCCACAAAATCCTGTGCGGTCACGGGGGCAACGACTTCGCCGTTGTTGTCCACCCAGTTCTCCTCACGCAGGGTGAAGGTCCAGGTCAGGGTGTCGGCATCCCACTCCCACTTGGTGGCCAGGCCCTCGCGCATCACGCCCTTGTTGTCGTACTCGACCAGGGTGTCCACGCAGTTTGCACCCACGACCATTTCCAGGTCGGTGGCGGTGGTCAGATAGTTCAGGGTTGCAGGCTGGCTGGAATAAAGCACGGTGTACTTGCTGGTATCCGCACCGGAAGCAGAACCGGAGGAGCTGCCGCCGCTCTTGCCGCCGCAGCTGGACAGCAGACCGGCGGCGCAGGCACCTGCGGCTGCCAGGCCGCTTGCCTTGAGGAACTGACGACGAGAAATAGACTGTTTCATAATGAAATTCCCTCTTTTCTTCGTGTTGAAGTCTGGTTGCCGCCCAAAGCCGACAGGCCCGCTGTTTCCCGGCAACGGGAAGCAAAAAAGGCGTAACGGAAACACATCCGTTACGCCTTTGTAACTTGTCCTCCCGACCACAGCTGGGTGGTTAAGAAGAATTATAGCATTTTTTTGGAGCTGCGTCAATAAAAACCTCTCCGTCCATGCGAAGCCCCGGAGAGGTCCAGCAATCAGCAGGTGCTTTCGGTCGGGGCGGGAGCGGCTCCTGCTTCAGGGGCAGCGGCGCTTTGCGCTGGCTGAGAGGGCTGCATCTCGGCAGCCAGCTCCTTTGCAGCTGCTTCTGCAGCCTTTTTGGCCTCGCGCTCGGCCTGACGCTCCTTGGCGCGGGCCACAGCCTCCTCCTGACGCTTTTTGGTGCGCAGCTTGATGCGGCAGACCGAACAGATGCCGTCCGCACAGTTGGGCGCAATGGGCTTGCCGCATTCCTTGCAGAGGGTCTTGGTGCACTTGTAGACACTGACGGGGCCAAGGCTGGTGAGCTGGCGCAGCTTCAGGCCGTCCAGACCGCCGTTGGAGCAGGCGGCAACGCAGACCCCGCACTCGCTGCACTTCCACGGCGTGATCACCGCGCGGGTCTGGCCATCGGGCAGGTCCTCAAACTTGATGGCACCGCTGCGGCAGCTCTTCTCACACCGGCCGCAGGCAAAGCATTTCTGGGTGAAGTTGGGCAGGTGGTAGCCATAGCGCAGGGGCGTTTCGGACACCGCCTTGAGCTGCTTGGTGTACTGGTGGAGCAGCAGCCGGAAATCCTGGCTGCTCTCGTCCTCGCTGCGCAGGCCGGGCAGCATCCGCAGCAGCTGCTTGGTGCCCTTTTTGGAGCCGGAGGTCACCTGCTCCATCATCTCGCGGCGGGAATACTCCTTGACGTGGAAGGGGGCATCGTCCAGCTCGTATGCCAGCGTGAACCGGGCCTCGAACAGGGGCTGGCCGAAGAACTCCACCAGCCGAGTCAGAACGGCACGCAGATGCTCGGCACAGACATCGTTCTCGCACTCGCCGCAGGGGGTCAGATCGAGGACGATCTTCTTGTTCAGGGCAAGGTAGGCCAGCGCTTCCCACGAATAGGCCGAGACGCAGGTGCGCACCACGGTGTTCTTGCGGGTGGATTTCTCGCAGCCGATCCAGATGGTGTCGCCATCGCTGTCGGCAGGGGAGATATCCCGCTGCACCTGCTCCGGCGAGGGAGCAATGCAGCCCGACCGGCAGGCCGAGACGCACAGGCCGCAGTCGGTGCAGGGATCCCAGTCCTTGACGAGGTTGGGGCGGGTGAAGATCTCATCGCCATAGGGGCAGATATCCTTGCAGGCTGTGCAGGGGGTGCGGTGGGGGTGCAGGTTCCAGCACTGCTTGCGGTTCACCTCGGGGTGGGTGGTCTTCATCAGCGCATCCATGGCGTAGCGCGTAAAGATACTCATAGGATCACTCCTTTTCAGGGTCCATCACCGTGGTGATGTCGGCGTTGTCCAGCAGGAAGCGCTGGACTTTCTGTGCAACCAGTGCGGCGGCAAGGGTGTCCGGGCTCAGCACCCGGCGGATGTCGGCCTCCGGGGTGTCCTGCAGCTGGGACAGGCGGCGGTACTCGTTGTTGACCTCCAGCGTGCTCACGGTGATGTTCTCGGCCTCGGCAATGGAGCGGGAGGCCAGCATGGAGCGCAGGTTCCGCTCGGCAGCGTCACGGTAGCCTGCCCGCAGGGCGGCAGCGGTGGTGTGGCTGTTCTTGCAGTGCTTTTCCAGGGTGATGTTGCTGCGGGAGAGCCGCTGCTCCAGCATCCGCATCTCGTTGTCGGCGGTGCGGTCCAGCATGTCCTCGGGCAGGTCCACGGTCAGGTTGGCACCGGCCTTTGCCAGCAGCTCCTGCCCAGCGGCGCGGTCGGCGGCATCTTCGTGGATCTTCCGCTTTTTGGCCCGCACGGCCTCGCGCATGGCGGCAAGGTCTGCATAACCCTGTGCCCGGGCAAATTCCTCGTTCAGCTCCGGGGTGGTCTTTTCGGCCACGGAGTGCAGCTTGATCTCAAACTGCGCGGTCTTGCCGGAGAGCTCCTCCACCCGGAACTGCTCCGGATAGGTGAAATCAAAGCGGAAGGTCTCGCCAGCGGTGTGGCCGTAGATGGCATCCTCGGCGGCAGGCATCAGCTTGCCGTCCCCCAGAACCACCATCACCTTTTCCATCCGGCTGTCGGGGATCTCCTCCCCGTCCATGAAGCCGACAAAATCCAGCAGGACCCGGCTGCCGCGCTTGGCGGGGGCGGTGGAGTTGTGGTAGACGGAGCGCATCCGGGTCTGGTGGACCATCTCCTGGTCAATGGTCTTTTCGGAAAGAGGCCGCACATGGCGGGTGACAGCCAGCCCCTTGTACTGGCCTAATTTTACTTCTGGCAGATTTTTTGCGTTGTTGGACATATCGTTTTACTCTCCTTTTATAAACCATGAACAGCCAGCCAGTTTTCCACAACTGCGGAAAACATTTCTGGGTATTTGGCGTTTTCAGCATCAAATTCATGGAGATAGGTCTCCACTTCCTCACGTGTCACGGGAGTGGTGCGTTCCCAGATCGTGAACACCGTGCCGTTGCCCATATCGAAGGTCGCAACTTGCTGGTGGGTAGTCTCTCTCAGCTGAAGAAAAACGGCGTTGAACCGGTGGCCCAGTTCCGTGTCCGGAGCCAGTGAGAGGGGGAACGGGTCAGCGGTGATGACATACTTTGCGTCAAAGAAGCCGGTGGGGAAAGAGTGGGTGCCCGGCACCGAGAAGCTGTCCGGCAACTTGCCGTCCAGTGCATGGTTGGGCAGGTCACAGTTCCGCAGGTGGCCGGGATTGTAGAGCATGTCATCCGGGATCATATAGGCGCCCTCGCCCTCCCCCAGATGTTCAACCAGCCATTGTGCCATGGCCTGGATCTGCGGTTTGTCCTTGCGGTCATAGGTCAGCTCGTCCAGCCGCTGATACTCAGCAAGGTCTGCCGGGTGGAACGCATGGATAACGAACTCTGGCAAGGCCATGACAGTGAGCGGGGAGCACCGCACCGACACGGCGAACAACAGTGTAAAGACCCAGAAACAAAGCTTTGGTATTTTGAAATGCTCGATACTCTCTGCCAGACCCGCCGCACCGCAGAGAAACAGAATGACATAGGCGGGCACGTACAGCAGCATCTGATGGGAGCCGGAATTCTGCACTCGGGTAAATAAGAGCATACTGAGCATCAGCTCACACAGCGCCAACACAGGCAGGCTGGGCTTTTTTCGCTTGACGCAGAGCCACAAACCAAACAGGATCAAAATAAGGTTCAGCAGGCCGGTGCGCATGGCATGATAATAGAGCTCTACTGCAATGCCGCCGACATTATAGTACGAATAGCGGTCGGAGTAGTTAAAAGCCAGGATCTTGCTGACCATGGGCCAGAGCAGGACCACCATTGCTGCCATGGCGCAGACACCAAACAGGATGAGGTTGCGTACTCGGCGCAGGGCAAGGCCTTTTTGGCCCTGTTTTGCGAACTTTGTACTGCTTACAAAGAGCAGAAGCGCATAGGAAAAATAATAGCCCACCACAAAATATAAGTACCAGCGGCGGCTCAGGATAATCGCGGCCGTTGCCAGGAAGATGAGCACGAACCGGCCCGGCTCCAGCTTTTCAAAACGGTAGTCCAATGTGAGGAGCAGAATGGCAAAAGCGAAGATCAGACCGAACCAGTCCGGCTGTGCCAACATAGCGCTCATTCGCAGGAACGGATAGGTCAGCACCCAGGAAAAGCCGATGAGGAAATACCAGAATTTATTCTTGACCTCCAGCATCTGTCCGATTTTGATCGTGAGACCAGCCAGCATCAGCATAAGGCTGGGGAGCACACAGAATACCTGCGAAAAAGCGTAGCTGTCACCCGTTTTTGCGGTGAGGCAGAACGGGAACTCAGTGAACAAGGTGATGAAATTGGTGTAATCTTCGGAAAATGTGCTTATGATGTACTTAAAACCGGCCACCGGACCCAGCGCAAAAGCCGCTTCGGTATTGAACTGCTTCTGAATGTAGTTCACATAATCCCAGGCGTAAATGAACTGCCGCCGGCCCAACGCCCAATAGAAGTAGAGCACAGCTCCGGCCCAGAAGGCGATGATGGCTGCGCGGTGGAAGAAGTCCAGCTCCACACCGGCAGTGTGCAGCACCCACAGTGCGCCGTAGAACAGCACACAGCTGCACCACAGGCTCACCAGCGGGAAGAACGCCGCCGCAGTGGGGAACAGCAGGCCCACCAGCACCAGCAGGAGTGCTCCGGCACCCAGCCCGATGCCGCCCTTTGCCCAGGGCGAAAGGGTCTTCTTTTCAGAAAGTATCGTTAACATTGTACATGCTCCTCGGTTTTGAACCACAATATTACAGCTTACAGTATAATGGTTCCGGGCGGCGCAGGCAAGAGGGCAGGCCCCCGGAAGATAAAATATCCCGCCTGCATTTCAGCAGACGGGATATTTTGAATGCGATATTACTTTTTGGAATTCTGCTTTGCCGCGAGGGTGGCCTTGCGCTTCTGGGCGGCGGCCTTACGGGCAGAGGCCTGTGCGGCTTCCGGGTGGGGAGCCTCCGGCGTGATGCGGTACATCCGGCTGCCCATGGCGGGCAGATCCACGCTCAGGGTGTAGTCCCGGCCGTACACGCCGCCATCGGTGGTGTGCAGGTGTCTGGTGCGGCTGCGGTCCGCACCGTTCCAGCAGGCAGCCTCGCTGTTCAGCAGCTCATCGGCGGCGCAGGGGTACTGGAAGTAGAGCGGGAACTTTTTGTGGGTGGTATTCTGGGTGTTCATCACACAGAGGATGGTCTGGCCTGCGCCCTTCCGCAGCCAGGCGTACACGCCCTCGTCCCGGCTCTCGCAGGCAATCCACTCAAAGCAGTTCAGGTTGTACTCGCCGTCGTAGAGGGCGGGCTCGGTGGCATACAGGCGGCCCAGCTCGGCAAAATATTTCTGGAAGCTGTCGTGGAAGGGATACTTCATCAGGCCCCAGTCCAGCTCCTTTTTCTCATCCCACTCCCGGAAATGCCCCAGTTCATTGCCCATAAAGTTCAGCTTTTTGCCCGGGTGGGTGTACATGTAGAAGTAAAGGGTGCGCAGCTGAGCACATTTTTCCTCGTAGGTGCCCCACAGCTTATCAATGATGGTCTTTTTGCCGTGCACCACCTCGTCGTGGCTGAGTGCCAGCAGGTACAGCTCGTTGTAGAAATACTGCATACTGAAGGTCAGCTTGTGGTAGGCATCGGGCCGCTCACCAAAGGGCGTGGCAAAATAATCCAGCGTGTCGTGCATCCAGCCCATGTCCCACTTATAATCGAAACCGATGCCGTCGTAGCGGGTGGGGGCGGTGACCTTGAGGAAGTTGGTGGAGTCCTCGGCGGTGTAGATGCCGGTGGGCCAGCGCTCGTTCAGGCCGTGGTTCAGGTTCCGCAGGAAGGTAACAGCGCCCTCGTTCACGCCGCGGTTGGGGTCGCCCTGCCAATAAAGGGCACGGGAGATGGCATCCATCCGGATGCCGTCGCAGTGGTAGACATCCATCCAGAGGGCAGCGGCGCTGTTCAGGAAGCTGCACACCTCCCGGCGGTAGTAGTTGAAGTTGCAGGTGCCCCACTCGCTGTGGCCCACATCGCTGTCGTACTCGTAGAGGTGGGTGCCGTCAAAGTTGGCGAGCGCGTCGCCGTTGGCGGCAAAGTGGACGGGCACAAAGTCCATGATGACACCAATGCCCATCCGGTGGCAGGCGTTGACAAAGGCCGCAAAGTCGGCGGGGTCGCCGTAGCGGCTGGTGACAGAGAAGTAACCGGTGGTCTGGTAGCCCCAGCTGCCGTCAAAGGGGTGCTCTGCCAGCGGCAGCAGCTCCACATGGGTGAAGCGGTGATCCAGCAGCCAGGGGATCAGCTCCCGGGCCAGCTCCCGGTAATTGTACCAGCCGTCCGAGCCGTCCTCACGGGTGGCGTTGGGCTTGTGCTTCCAGCTGCCTGCATGGAGCTCGTAGATGTTCAGGGGCAGGTTGCGGCACTTGTCCCGCCGCTCCATCCAGCTGGAATCGTCAAAGGCAAAGTCCATCCGGGCCAGTCTGCTGGCCGTGCCGGGCCGCAGCTCAGTGGAAAAGGCGTAGGGGTCAGCCCGCATCACGGTGCTGCCATCCTTGCCGTGGATGCGGTATTTGTACAGCTCTCCCTCGGCAAGGCCGGGCACAAAGCCGCTCCACACGCCGGTGTCAGCCTTCTGCATGGGAACGCCCGGCCCCCAGCCGTCAAAGCCGCCGCAGATCTCCACAGCCACAGCACCCGGGGCCCACACGGCAAACCGCCAGCCCTCCTGCCCAAAGTCATCCAGGCAGGGGTGCGCGCCCAGCACACGGTAGGCATCAAAGCATTCGCCCGCAAAGAACGAGCGGTCGATGGTGGGAAAATTCATGCAGATTTCTCCTTTTCTCAACGGGATACACCCGGTCATATTTACCAATAATTTTTAATCAAAATCGTCACACTTGCTGATTTTAACAGAGACTATGCAGAAAATTTATCAAACATCCACACAATTGGCGGAGTTTGTGGTATACTGAGCCTGCCGCTGCTGGGCGGCAGAAGAAATGATATGGGAGAGAGTAACTATGGCATGGTATGATACCGCAGTTTTTTATCACATTTATCCGCTGGGCCTGTGCGGCTGTGCGCACGAAAACAACGGCCAGCCCACACCGGGCGCGTTCGCAAAGCTGAACGCCTGGGCCGAGCACGCCTCCAAAGATCTGGGCTGCACGGCCATTTATATCGGCCCGCTGTTCGAGAGCGGCTCCCACGGCTATGATACCATCGATTACCGCCGGGTGGACCGCCGCCTGGGCACCAACGAGGAGTTCAGGGAGTTCGTGGCCAACTGCCACGCCCGGGGCCAGAAGGTCATTGTGGACGGTGTGTTCAACCATGTGGGCCGGGACTTCTTTGCCTTTAAAGACCTGCAGGCCAACCGCGAGAACGCCCGTTATAAGGACTGGTTCTGCGATGTGAACTTCTGGGGCAACAACGAGTACAACGACGGCTTTTCTTACGGCAACTGGGGCGGCTTCAACCTGCTGGTCAAGCTGAACCAGCGCAACCCCGAGGTGCAGAACTACCATTATGATACCATCCGCTTCTGGGTCGATGCATTCGACATTGACGGCATCCGGCTGGATGCAGCGGATGTGCTGGACTTCGACTTTATGAAGGGTCTGCGCCGCCTTGCCAACGAGGTCAAGCCTGAGTTCTGGCTGATGGGCGAGGTCATCCACGGCGATTACAGCCGCTGGGCCAACCCTGAAATGCTTCACTCTGTTACCAACTATGAGCTGCACAAGGGCCTGTGGAGCGGCCACAACGACCACAACTATTTTGAGATCGCACACACCATGCGCCGCCTGCAGGGGCTCTGCCACGACACCCGGCTTTATACCTTCTCGGACAACCACGATGTGGAGCGCCTGCCCAATAAGCTGCGGAACAAGGCGCACATCCGGCACATTGCAATTCTAGTATACACGCTTTGGGGCATTCCGTCCATCTATTACGGCTCCGAATTTGGCATCGAGGGCAAAAAGGAGTGGGGCAGTGACTGGCCCCTGCGCCCCTGCCTGGAGCTGGACAAATTCCGGGATGACCTGACCACCAACCCCGTCACCAGTGTGTACGCCGCATTGGGCAGGCTGAAGGCCGAATACCCGGCCCTGAGCTGGGGCGAGGTGAAGGAGCTCCAGCTGACCACCCAGTGCTATGCCTTTGCCCGGGTGCTGGATGGAAAAGCCCTCGTGGCCGTATTCAACAACGGCGACGGCCCGGCGGAGATGGAGTTCCAGCTGCCGGTGGAAGCCAACGCTGCAACAGACCTGCTGGCCGATACCGTGGGTGCAGAGAATGTGATGACCAGCCTTGCATCTGGCCGGATGAAGGTCCAGCTGCCCTCCAATTACGCCACTGTCCTGCGTCTGGATTGACAGGACACCTGTCATGCACTATTATAATAGGGAAAAATGCTGACAGGGGGAAAAACAATGAACGCAGCACAGCGCCGGGAAAAGATCTTGCAACAGCTCCATGGGGCCAGCGCACCCATCAGTGCCAGTGCACTGGCCGCAAAGCTGGGGGTCAGCCGCCAGATCGTGGTGGGGGACGTAGCCCTTCTGCGGGCAGGCGGGGCCGAGATTGAGGCCACCCCGCGCGGGTATCAGTTCCACCCGACCCCCGGCGGCTACACCGGCATCCTGGCCTGTGTGCACAGGACTGCCGATGAGATGCGCACCGAGCTTTACACGGTGGTGGATCAGGGAGGCGTGGTGGTCGATGTGGCGGTGGAAAACCCGCTTTACGGCGAACTGCGGGGCAACCTGAACCTCGCCAGCCGATACGATGTGGACACCTTTATCACCCAGGCAGCCAATACCCCGGAGTGCCTGCTCAGCCGGATGACCGGCGGCGTACATCTGCACACCCTCCGCTGCCCGGATGAAGAAACATTCCAGAGGATCGAAGCCGCATTGAGAGAGAAAGGGATTCTCTATTGATATTGTAAGAAAACTCGAACAAACTGTCTATCCCCGAAAAACGAAAAGCGTTGGATATCCAACGAAACAATGAAAGTGGTGGATTATTTTGGACATCCGCATTGAAAAGACTGACCGCGCCATCGAAAAGGCATTCATGGAGCTGCGTGCCCGCCAGCCGCTGGAGAAGATCAGGATCAAAGACCTGTGCACACTGGCCAAGGTGAACAAATCCACCTTTTATGCCCACTATGAGGATATCTATGAGTTGTCCAGCCGGTTGGAGAACAAGCTCATCCATGTCATTCTGGACAGTGTGCCCAATGTGGGGCTTACCGCTGCACACACAGAGCAGCTGACCCGTGAACTGTTCCATGCCTTTGTTCAGAACCAGGAGGCGGTGAACATCCTTTTCTCCGGGGCAAGGCAGGGGATCTTTGCCAACTGCATTGAAAAGGGTCTGCGAGACCGTCTGGCTGCCAAAGACCCCACCTTTGCAGCGGACCCCGACCGGGGCATCCTGCTTTCGTTCTGCGTGCAGGGGTGCTTCTATGCCTTTGCCAACAACAGCGGCCAGATGGACGTGGAACATCTGGTCGATCTGCTGGCTGTGATCGCCAAAGCGGCGCAAAGCCTGAACCGATGACAGAATCGTAATCATGAGAAAGGCTCCTGCTTTCGCAGGAGCCTTTCTCATTTAAAATATATGGAAACCGGTTCTTTTTATTGTTTCAATTCATGGCTCCGGCTTTTGTGAACATCTGTTCGACCTGCGCGGCGAGCAGGCTGTGCTCCGGTGCTTCCAGCAGGGGGTCTGCGGCCAGCAGAGCGGCGGCCTCGGCCTGAGCGGCGTGAAGGGTGCGGGTGTCGTTCATCAGGTCGGCGATCTGCAGGGTGGGCAGGCCGTGCTGTCGGCTGCCGAAAAAGTCGCCGGGGCCGCGGGTCTCAAGGTCGAACTGCGCCACGGCGAAGCCGTCTGAGGTGGAGCAGAGGAACCTGAGCCGCTTCTGGACGCTCTCGGCGGTGTTGTCGCTGACAAGGAAGCACCAGCTCTCGGCGGCACCCCGGCCCACGCGGCCCCGCAGCTGGTGCAGGGCGCTCAGGCCGTAGCGCTCGGCATTCTCGATGACCATGACGGTGGCGTTGGGTACATCCACGCCCACCTCGATGACAGTGGTGGATACCAGTGCATCCAGCCGGCCGGCTTTGAAATCGTCCATTACAGCGGCTTTTTCCTTTGGCTTGAGCTTACCGTGCATCAGGCCGACCCGGCGGTCGGGGAGAAGGGCCTTGGCAATGTCCTCGTAGTAACTCTTCACGGCGTTCAGCCCGCCGTCCGGCGTGTCCTCTATGGCAGGGCAGACGATATACACCTGCCGTCCGGCCCCGATCTCCCGGTCGAGAAAGCCGTAAAGATCCCGCCGCTTTTTTCCGGTGATGCACCGGGTCTTGACGGGCTTGCGGCCCGGGGGCAGCTCATCGAGGATGGAAATGTCCAGATCACCATAGATCAGCAGGCCCAGTGTGCGTGGAATGGGCGTGGCGCTCATCACCAGCAGATGGGGGTTCGCGGCCTTTTCGGCCAGCATTCCGCGCTGGCGCACGCCGAAGCGATGTTGCTCGTCCACTACAGCCAGACCCAGCCGGGCAAACTCCACGCCCTCGCTCAGGATGGCGTGGGTGCCCACCACAAGGTCGGCTTCGTCACTGCGGATGGCAGCCAGCGTGGTGCGGCGGGCGGCGGCTTTCATGCCGCCGGTCAGCAGGGCCACACGCATCCCGAAGGGGGCCAGCATCCGGTTCAGATTCTCCGCGTGCTGGGCGGCAAGGATCTCGGTGGGGGCCAGCAGCGCTGCCTGATATCCGCTGCGGATGCAGGCCCAGATGGCGGCGGCGGCAACCAGCGTTTTGCCGCTGCCCACATCGCCCTGCAAAAGGCGGTTCATGGAGGTGCTGCCAGACAGATCGGTCAGAATTTCGTCTACGGCCCGGCGCTGGGCACCGGTGGGGGAGAAGGGGAGCGATGCCCAGAAGGGGGCCGGATCGAGCCGCTGCATGGGTGCACCGGTGGAGGCGCTGCCCCGGTTCTTCATTCGTCCAATGCCCAACTGGAGCACCAGCAGCTCCTCGTAGATGAGCCGCCGCCGGGCCGCAAAAGCCTCCTCTTCCGTGGCAGGGCAGTGGATGGCCCGCACAGCATCGGCCTTGGAGAGCAGGCGGTATTTTTTCAGCATCTCCTCTGGCAGCGGGTCGGGCAGGAGTTCCGCATGGGGGAGCAGCTGCCGGATGCATTTTGCGATCACGGTGCTGGAAAGCCCCTCGGTCTGGGGGTAGACGGCCTCGAAGGGAGCGGCGGTGATCTGTGCCGCCGTGCGCACCTGCGGGTTGACCATCTGACGGCGAAGCATCCCGCCGGTCACGATGCCCTCAAAATAGTATTCCTGCCCCAGCTCCAGCTTCTGGGTGGCATAGGGATTGTTGAACCAGGTGATCTCCAGGCTGGAAACATCATCCCCGGCGGTGATGCGCTCCATCCGCCGCCCGCCCGGCAGGATGCGCCCGGCAGGTTTGGCGAACACCTCAGCCTTCACCACGCACTCGGTGTCTGGCGGGGCCTCGGCAATGGAGTAGGGACGGGAAAAATCGATGTAACGCCGGGGATAGTGGCAGAGCAGATCGGCCAGTGTCACGATGCCCAGTTTCTCGAACCGCTCGGCGGTCTTGGGCCCCACGCCCTTGAGGTAGCGCACCGGCGTGTCCGGGGTCAGGGTGGTGTGATGTTCAGCGGGCATGGCAGGCCCTCCTTTCCGCAAAAATAGTATCCCCATTGTAACACGGGAACGGGGAAAAATCTGCCTTACAAAATTCGCTTTTGAAGATCCTCAACAGAAGGCAGCTGCTTTTCAAACTCTTCCGGCAGGCAGCTTGTGATACGGTATGCGCTGACTCCGATGGGTTTGCTCATATCTTTAAGGGAGTACTCTGCAACCAGATCGTTCTTGCTTTTGCAGAGAAGAAGGCCGATGGAAGGGTGATCCTGCTCTTTTTTCAGTAATCCATCTACCGCAGAAAGATAGAAATTGAGCTGTCCGGCATACTCTGGTTTGAATTCACCGGTTTTTAATTCGATCACAACATAACAGCGCAGGTTCAGATTATAAAACAGCAAGTCGATATAAAAATCATCACCGCCGACATTCAGATGATACTGGTTGCCCAGAAAAGCAAAGCCAGTACCCAGCTCCAGCAGAAGCTTGGTGACATCTTTGACAAGAGCCTGCTCGATATCCCGCTCAAGCATATTTTCTTTCAAAGGGATAAAATCAAAGAGATAGGGGTCTTTCATCGTTTGCAAGGCAAGCTCACTTTGCGAGGCGGGCAGACGAGCTTCAAAATTTGTGATTTTTGATGCAATGGCCTGACGTTGATATAATCCACCCTCGATCTGATGAATCAAAACATTCCGAGACCAACCGTTTTCAATAACTTTTTCAGCGTACCATAGGCGTTCTTCTGGTGAGGAAAGCTTATCCAGGAGAACGGTATTGTGTCCCCACGGAATTTGTGCAACAGGCTGTTGCACAAATTCCTCGTCAGGGTAAGCAAGTGCAAATTTTGCCATATACTTCAAGTTCCGAACGGAATAACCGGAAGCGTCCGGAAAAGCAAGTTTGATATCGGCAGAAAGGCTTTCAATGAATTTGCTGCCCCAGGTCTTATGTGCATTGATCGTATTGCCGATCGTATGATAGAGAAGCAGAAGCTCCCGGTTGACACTGACAGATGCGCGATACTGCGCCGCGCGAATTTCCTGCTTGATGGATTCAACGGTATTCAGATATTCGCTGGAATTCAAGAGCACTTTGCCGGCCCCCTTCGCAAAAATAGTATCACCATTGTAACACGGGAACGGGGAAAAGAAAAGCAAAACAAAAAATCCCGGAAGCCGCAGCTTCCGGGAACTTTTGGAGGTGACGACCAGATTTGAACTGGTGGATGAGGGTTTTGCAGACCCTTGCCTTACCACTTGGCCACGTCACCATATTTGGAGTGAATATTTCCACTCCATTTGGAGCGGCCGACGAGGCTCGAACTCGCTACCTCCACCTTGGCAAGGTGGCGCTCTACCAGATGAGCTACGGCCGCATATTGGTGCATTTACCCTTGCACCACAGGGAAAGACGACCCGGATCGGGCTCGAACCGACGACCCCCAGCGTGACAGGCTGGTGCTCTAACCAACTGAGCTACCGGGCCATATCCGGAGTGATTATTACCACTCCGTTATGGAGCGGCCGACGAGGCTCGAACTCGCTACCTCCACCTTGGCAAGGTGGCGCTCTACCAGATGAGCTACGGCCGCATATCAGAGGAACAGGAGTAATTCTTGTTCTTCTGAAAGGTGGTGCCTCCGATCGGAATCGAACCAATGACACGGGGATTTTCAGTCCCCTGCTCTACCGACTGAGCTACAGAGGCGCACCGGACGATGATTATTATACCTGAAATTTTGATTTTGTAAAGGGGTAAATTCAAAATTTTTGAAAAAAACTGAAACTTTTTTCGTTTTATGCGTTTCAACGCGCAAAATAAGAATGACTTTCTGGACTTTTTTCTGCCGGATCAGGAGGATAAGAAATCTGCCCGAAGAAATTGACAAGTAATACAACCTATGGTTTAATAAAAGAAAAGAACACCGACGCTTTTGCTCTTTACACATCGCTTATACTTATTATAAGGGAAAGAGCAAAGGCGTTTTGATTTGACGACCTGCTCATTACAAGAGAACAGGCCCGGAGGACAGCATGGCAAGAAAACAGGAATATGGCAACGAAAGCATTACTTCGCTGAAGGGTGCCGACCGTGTGCGCAAGCGCCCGGCCGTCATCTTTGGCTCAGACGGCGTGGAAGGCTGCGCCCACTCTATTTTTGAGATCGTCTCCAACTCCATCGATGAAGCCCGCGATGGCCACGGCGATACCATCAATGTGACCCGCTGCAAGGACGGCAGCGTGATCGTGGAGGATTTTGGCCGCGGTATGCCCGTGGACTGGAACAACGGCGAGGGCCGCTACAACTGGGAGCTGCTGTTCTGCGAGATGTACGCGGGCGGCAAATACGGTGAGGGCGAGGATAACTACGAGTTCAGCCTGGGCCTGAATGGCCTGGGCCTGTGCGCCACCCAGTACGCTTCTGCCTGGATGACCGCCGATATCTACCGCGACGGCTTTCATTACCACCTCGACTTCAAAAGGGGTGAGAATGTAGGCGGCCTGCAGAAGGAACCCTACAAGGGCCGCCGTACCGGCAGCATCATCCACTGGAAGCCCGACGATGAGGTGTTTACGGACATTGACGTGCCCGGCAGCTACTATAAGGATGTGCTGCGCCGTCAGGCCGTGGTCAACGCGGGCCTGACCCTGAACTTTACGGACGAAAAGGAGAAGGACCCCGCCACCGGCAAGCCCTGGAAGGAGAGCTGGTGCTACCAGAACGGCATTGCCGACTATGTGCAGGAGGTGGCAGGAGAGGACACCCTGACCCCGGTGTTCAGCTGCGAAAGCGAGGCCTCCGGCCGTGACCGTGAGGATCAGCCGGATTATAAGGTGCGGATGAGCGCCGCCTTCTGCTTCTCCAATAAGGTGCAGCTGCTGGAATACTATCACAACTCCTCCTGGCTGGAACACGGCGGCAGCCCCGAGCACGCCGTCCGTACGGCTTTTGTCTACCAGATCAACAAATACCTGAAGGACAAGAACCTCTATAAGAAGGGCGAGAGCGCCATCAGCTTCCAGGATGTGCAGGACTGCCTGGTCTACGTCTCGTCCAGCTTCTCCACCCGTACCAGCTACGAGAACCAGACCAAGAAGGCCATCACGAACAAGTTCGTCTCGCAGGCTATGACTGATTTCCTCAAGCATTACCTGGAGGTCTACTTCCTTGAAAAGCCGGAGGAGGCCCAGAAGATCTGCCAACAGGTGCTGGTGAACAAGCAGAGCCGCGAGCACGCCGAAAAGACCCGCCAGAGCATCAAAAAGACGCTCTCCACCCAGATCGATCTGGCAAACCGGGTGCAGAAGTTCGTGGACTGCCGCACCAAGGATGCTTCCCGCCGGGAACTCTACATCGTGGAGGGCGATTCCGCTATGGGCGCGGTCAAGCAGAGCCGCGACAGTGAATATCAGGCCATCATGCCCATCCGCGGCAAGATCCTGAACTGCCTGAAGGCCGATTATGCCCGCATCTTCAAGTCCGATGTCATCGTGGACCTGATCAAGGTCATGGGCTGCGGCGTGGAACTGGGCGGCAAGCATAACAAGGAGCTTGCCACTTTCAACATCGACAACCTGCGGTACAACAAGATCGTCATCTGTACCGATGCTGACGTGGACGGCTACCAGATCCGCACGCTGGTGCTGACCATGCTCTACCGGCTGACCCCCACTCTGATCAACGAGGGCTATGTCTATATCGCAGAATCGCCGCTGTATGAGATCACCACAAAGGATCACACCTATTTTGCCTATACCGAGCCGGAAAAGGCAGCGTTCCTGAAGGAGATCGGCGACAAAAAGTATACCATCCAGCGCTCCAAAGGTCTGGGCGAAAACGACCCCGAGATGATGTGGCTGACCACCATGAACCCCGAGAGCCGCCGCCTGATCAAGGTGCTGCCCACGGACGTGGAGGAAACGGCCCGGGTGTTTGACCTGCTGCTGGGAGATAACCTGGCCGGACGCAAGGAGCATATTGCACAGCACGGCGCGGAATATCTGGATGATCTGGATGTGAGCTGACGAGATAAACCCCTCCGTCAATGCTTTGCATTGCCACCTCCCCTAGTAGGGGAGGCCCTGGCGTTGCGGAACGCCCTGCGAGTTCCCCTCTATGCCAAGGGCCCCACTATTAGGGGGGCTGTCGAGCGTATGCGAGACTGAGGGGTTGGATCCGGGATATAGATGCTGATATAGAGGAGCAAAAATGGCAAAACGAACAACAAAAAAAACGACCAAGCCTGTCCGCCCGCAGCTGGGCGACGGCGTTGAGATCCTGAACGCAGGCAGTGTGCTGGAAGATCCCATTACCAGCACGCTGGAGACCAACTATATGCCCTACGCAATGAGCGTTATCGTTTCCCGTGCTCTGCCCGAGATCGATGGCTTCAAGCCCGCCCACCGCAAGCTGCTGTACACCATGTACGGCATGGGGCTGCTGAAGGGTGCCCGCACCAAGTCGGCCAACATCGTGGGCAGCACCATGCACCTGAACCCCCACGGCGACGCCGCCATCTACGACACCATGGTGCGCATGGGCCGGGGCAACGAGAGCCTGCTGGTGCCCTTTGTGGACAGCAAGGGCAACTTTGGCAAGGCGTACAGCCGGGATATGTCCTGCGCCGCTGCCCGTTATACCGAGGCCAAGCTCGAGGGTGTCTGCGAGGAACTGTTCCGGGATATCGATAAGGAGACCGTGGACTTTGTGCCCAACTACGACGGCACCACCACCGAGCCGACCCTGCTGCCCGTGACCTTCCCCACCATTCTGGCCAACAATACCCTGGGCATTGCAGTCGGCATGGCCTGCAACATCTGCTCCTTCAATCTGGCAGAGCTGTGCGCCACCACCGTGGCCCTGATGAAGGATCCCAAACACGATATCTCCACCACCATGCCTGCCCCGGATTTCGTGGGCGGCGGCCAGATCCTGTACGATGAGGCCCAGATGCGGGAAGTCTACGAGAATGGCCGGGGCAGCATCAAGGTGCGTGCCCGGTACAATGTGGTGCCCGGTGAGAATATGCTGGAGATCACGCAGATCCCGCCCACCACCACTGTGGAAGCCATTATGGACAAGATCGCTGAACTGGTCAAGGCGGGCAAGATCAAAGAGATCAGCGATATGCGGGATGAGACTGACCTGAATGGCCTCAAGCTGACCCTTGACCTCAAGCGCGGCGTGGACCCGGAAAAGCTGATGGCCAAGCTCTACAAGACCACCCCGCTGGAGGACAGCTTCAGCTGCAACTTCAATGTGCTGGTGTCTGGTCAGCCCAAGGTCATGGGTGTGCGGGAGATCCTGCAGGAGTGGACCGCCTTCCGGATGGAGTGTGTCCGCCGCCGCACTTACTACGATCTCCACGGCAAGGAAAAGCGGCTCCACCTGCTCAAGGGCCTTGCCGCCATCCTGCTGGATATCGATAAGGCCATCCATATCATCCGTACCACCGAGGAGGAGACCGAGGTAGTGCCCAACCTGATGATCGGCTTTGGCATCGACGAGGTGCAGGCTGACTATGTGGCTGAGATCAAGCTGCGTCACCTGAACCGGGAGTATATCCTCAAGCGGACGGGTGAGATCGAACAGCTGGAAAAGGACATTGCCGACCTGAACGATATTCTGGCAAAGCCTGCCCGCATCCGCCGCATCATCATCAATGAGCTGAACGATGTGGCCAAAAAGTACGCCCAGCCCCGCCGCAGCGAGATCCTGTATGATCTGCCCGAGGAGGAGAGCGGTGCCGAAGAGGAGGCCATCCCGGATTATCCCGTTACCGTGTTCTTCACCCGTGAGGGCTACCTGAAAAAGATCCCGCCTCAGAGCCTGCGCACCGCCGGTGCCCACAAGCTGAAAGAGGGCGATGAGATCATCCATCAGGTGGAGACGCGGAACAACGTGGAGGCCCTCTTCTTTACCGACAAACAGCAGGTGTACAAAGTGCGCCTGAACGAGCTGGAGGACGGCAAGGTGGCCCAGATGGGCATCTACCTGCCGGGCCGTCTGGGAATGGATGAGGGCGAGAATATCCTCGCTATGGTCATCACGGGCGATTACAGCGGCTATGTCCTTTTCTTCTTTGCGGGGGGCAAGTGCGCAAAGATCCCGCTGGCCTCTTACGCCACCAAGCAGAACCGCCGCAAGCTGCTCAAGGCCTACTCCGACAAGGAGCTGCTGGCAAAGCTGCTCTTCCTGCCCGAGGACACGGAGCTGGCCATCCGCACCAGCGCAGGCCGGATGCTGCTGGTCAACACGGCGCAGATCGCTGCCAAGACCACCCGCGACAGCCAGGGTGTTGCTGTTGTGACCCTGAAAAAGAACCAGACCATTGCATCTGTCGTCCCGGCGGAAACGCTGGAGCTTGCCAACCCCCACCGCTACCGTGTCCGCAGCCTGCCCGCCACCGGCGCGCTCATCCGCGCCGAGGACGAGGGCGAGCAGCTGAGCCTGCTGTAAAGGGCAGCGTGCTCGCCCTCTCCGTCAAATCCTGACGGATTTGCCACCTCTCCCAAAGGGAGAGGCAAGAAGCGTTTCCTCTACGTCCTTGGCTCTCCCTTTGGGAGAGCTGTCACCGCAGGTGACTGAGAGGGCGAGGACGCTGGCGGGGAGCGCCTGAGAGGGTTTGTTTTCACAAAGAACATGATGATATGCAAGAAAGGACGACCCAATGCAAAACATTGACCTGATCTGTATTGGTAAAATGAACGCAAAATATTTTGCCGAGGGCGTGGCAGAGTACCAGAAGCGTCTGGCTGCCTTTGCGGCATTCCGGATCATCGAGCTGCCGGAGGAAAAGATCGAGGAGAAAAATGCCTCCGATGCTGTGGTGAAAAAAGCACTGGAGAAGGAAGGAAAAGCTATCCTCTCCAATGTGCGCAAGGGTGCTGCCATCGTTGCCATGTGCATTGAGGGCAGGCAGATCTCCTCCGATGAGCTGGCGCAGTTCCTGGCCGACCGCGCAAACAGCGGGGCAGGGGATGTGGCGTTCGTCATCGGTTCCTCCCACGGCCTGTCCGATGAGGTGAAAAAAGCCGCAGCCCTCAGATTCAGTATGGGCCGCATCACCATGCCACATCAGCTGGCCCGCCTGGTGCTGACCGAACAGATCTACCGGGCCTGTACCATCAATGCCGGTATGAAGTATCATAAGTAAAACTTGCAAAGAGAAACAGAGGACGGAACAGGCAGCCGTCGCCCGGTGTTAGGAGATGCGGGAAACGTCACCCCGCCTGTTTCTCAGAAAGAAAGGGCCGTTGCAGAATGAACTGCACCCCATTTGTTAGACAGTATGGTATACTGTTTAGGAAATGGGGTGTTTTTGTATGCCGGAAAAGAAAAAGCAAAAGACATATAGTGGAGAATTCAAAATTGAAGTCGTTGAAACAATGCGAAAAGAAAATCTAAGTTACAAAGAAACCGTGAGACACTTTGGGCTGAGAAGCGATAAGCAAGTGCGTATGTGGGAGCGCATCTATCTGGAAGAAGGCGAAGAGGCACTTCTGGTAGAACGTCGAGGTCGAGCCTGTGCCGCCGGTGGGACACAGAAAGGTCGGAAGCCAAAGCTGGATAAGCAAGCAGAAGAAGATCTGATTGCAGAGAATCAGCGACTTCGGATGGAAATCGACTACTTAAAAAAATTGAATGCCTTGGTGCTGGAAGAGGAACGCCAAAACAGAAAGCACAAGTAGTTCAGGAACTAAGGCAGAAATACCCTCTGAAAGCACTGCTGCAGCTTGCCGGGCTTCCTCGCAGCACGTTCTACTACTATTTGCGTCAGTCTCATAAGCCAGCGAAGTACCAAATGGTGAAAGCGGAGATCATTACAATCTTCAACAAGAACAAAAAGCGTTACGGCTACCGTAGAATCACACAAGAATTGCATAACAACGATATTTGTGTCAATCACAAGACGGTACAGAAGCTCATGAAACAGTTAGGCTTGGTCTGCCATGTTCGTGAAAGAAGAAAGTACAATTCTTACAAAGGTGAGATTGGCGAAGTGGCTCCAAATCTGCTGGAACGGCACTTCAAAACAAATGAACCAAATCGTAAATGGGTTACGGATGTTAAGGAGTTCAAGGTAAACGACCAGAAGCTCTACCTGTCACCGATTATTGACCTGTTCAACGGAGAAGTGGTCAGCTATAACCTTAGCCGCCATCCTAATTTCAAGCAAGTCACGGACATGCTGGAAGATGCTTTTCAGAAGCTGCCCGACAAAGTAGACAATCTTATTCTACACTCAGACCAAGGTTGGCAATACCAGATGAAGCCTTACCAGAACCTGTTGAGAGCGAAAGGCATTCCGCAAAGTATGTCCCGGAAAGCCACTTGTCTGGATAATGCGGTTGCTGAAAACTTCTTTGGCTTGCTCAAGACGGAACTGTTTTATCTGGAAAAATTTGATTCCATTGACCAGCTTGAAAAGGCCATTATCGATTACATCGACTATTACAACAATCGCCGAATTAAATTAAAACTAAACGGCCTGAGCCCTGTGCAGTACAGGATTCAGACCGTTGGAGCTGCTTAATTCAATTTTTGTCTAACTTTTGGGGTTCATATCATGTGAGGTTCGGCGGCTCTTTTTGCATCTTTTCAGCGAAAGCTGCGGCGCGGGAATGTTCGGTTCAGCGGGCCTTTTTGGGGCCGCTTTCGTCCGAGGCGGAGTCGGGGGCGCTGCCGCTGCCGGAGTTCAGGATCGCCACGAACTGCTGCAGCTGCTTGAGGGAGTTGACCCCCAGCTTTTCGTAGATGTTCTTGTTGTGGAAGCGCAGGGTGCTGTCCTTGATGTCCAGCTGCTCCACGATCTCCCGGGAGCGCAGCCCGGCCACATAGCCGTCAAAGATGCGGCGCTCGGTCTTGGTCAGGGTGGGAATGCCCTCCAGAAAGGTCTGGAAGGCATCGGGGACGGATTCGTTGCGGCACACGTCCGCCAGCCGGGAAAGCTCTGTCTGCATCTGCTGGCGCTCCATCTGCAGCTCGTCCATCCGCCGTCGAGACTCCCGCCGGTCCTCCTCAAACTGCCGGAACGCAGGCGAGAGGATGTGCTGGTGGAAGTACATGCAGCAGAACACCACAAAAAAGAGGATGAACAGGCCAATCAGCAGCATTTGCAGATTGCCAGAAAAGATCAGCCTGCGGTAGTCCGTCATGGGGATGCAGACGGCCAGCCGGTAGGACTGGTTCTCGCTCAGGCGGCAAAGCTCCGAGATGCCTGCATAGGCGCTGCCGGAGCCGATCAATTGGGTCAGGCTGCTGCCCATGCTGCGCAGCACCAGCATGTCCTGGGGGGCATGGAAGTAGCCGTCGGTGGTGCCGCTGCTGAGGGCGGCACTGGCGTTCAACCCGCTGTCTGCCGGGGCAAGCAGGCAGATCAGGTGGTCAAAGCCGGTGGGCTGGGCAAAGTTCTGCTTGAAAAAGCTCTGGCTGATCTCAAAGCCGCACAGCCCGTACATGGTGCCGTCGCGGCCCCGCAGGGGCAGCAAAAACAGCTGAACCTCCTCCGAGGTGCCGGGGAGGCTGAACCGCTCCGTCAGCGTATAAGCCTGGTACAGCGGGGTGCTGCTGGGGGTCATCCAGCGGTCGTAGTCCGGGAACTGGTCGGTCTGGAATTCCATGCGCCATTTGCGGTGGGGCATCACGCTGTGGGCCTTGCCCACATCGGCGCTGCCGCGGTAGAGCAGCAGGGGCACGGTGGGGGTGTCGGCACCGCCTTTCTGCACATAGAGCCCGGCGCGGGAGTACCCGGCCCCCTCCATGCGGGTGTTGACGGTGGCATCCAGCAGAACAAAGGCACCGGAGCAGCTGGTCCGGCGCAGGCTGCGGCAGAGCGGCTCGATCATCTCCTCCTCCAGCGCGTTCAGCACCTCGGGGGAGTCGTTCAGCTGGTCAAAGGTCATCTCCCGGCTGGCAAGCTGCCGGTCCACCAGAGCGCCCATATCCTCAGAGAGGTTCACGCCCATGACCGCCAGCTGGTCAAAATAGCGCTCCATATCGTTCTGGAACACCGAATACTGAATCTCCAGGCTGCGGGTGGTGTCCTTTTTGGTGTTGTGCAGGCTGGCAAACAGGAACAGCGCCGCGCCAAAGGTCAGCAAACAAAAGATCCGAACCCTTCTCTTTCGAGAAACGGTTCGGATCTTTCTTGCTTGGTGCGAGTAGCGATACAGAACTTTTCAAAAACCATCGTAGTACAATTTGTTTTTGAGGTCATCGGATAGCAACTTGCTTGTATCGCACCCCGATGGGCAGCCGTGTTTGAAACCCAGTTGCCTTTTATATACCACACAACCTGAAAATTATCAAGTACGCGCAGCGTTCACTTCTCCCATCACCGGGAGCAAATGAACGCTGCTTTTTTTGTTTACAGCGAAAGGAGGCATCCGTGAAATGGCAGTGTTTCGGGTAGAAAAGAACAGCGGCTATACGGTCATGTCAAACCACCACCTGCGGAACCGGGCCTTGTCCCTGAAAGCCAAGGGCTTACTCTCCCAAATGCTCTCCCTGCCGGAAGATTGGGACTACACCCTGCAAGGACTGGCCCGTATCAACCGGGAAAGCATTGACGCGATACGGCAGGCTATCCGGGAACTGGAACAGGCAGGCTACATCCAGCGTTCCAGAGAACGGGACGAGAAAGGACGGCTGCGCGGTGCAGACTATGTGATCTTCGAGCTGCCGCAGCCCGTTCCTGCATCGGTTTCACCTACATTGGAAAATCCAACGTTGGAGAATCCCACGCAGGAAAACCCTACGTTGGAAAATCCAA